>Ga0256404_1000675_pt1 | contig 87571 bp, 72 predicted proteins | sample RumenRJG_01DNA_FD_185990 | JGI IMG/M metagenome (GOLD analysis project Ga0256404, IMG submission 185990) | Bovine rumen microbial communities from Lethbridge, Alberta, Canada - RJG_01 | ecosystem: Host-associated > Mammals > Digestive system > Stomach > Rumen | place: Canada: Alberta | collected...
GGAAGTTTTTCCTGCATCAATGTGAGCAAGAATTCCTAAATTTATAATATTCATTTGGATTAAGCAATAATATACTACAGTAGATGCATTGTCGAAACGCACCTTTTAATACCTCCTCGTAGCATGAGAGAGCTACAGGATTTCTAACTCGTGTTGGTATGTATATTATTACTGCCGCATGGTGACCACAAAATTAGTTATTTTTTCCCACCCCAACAAATTATAGCCGGAATTATTTTCGCAGATAACAGCTGATCATACTAAGACTATAAGCTCCCGGCGTGATGTCGGGGGCTTCGGGGCTTCCGGCCGTGAACTTGTCGAAGTGCTCCTCAAAGAGCTTTTGGGCTTCGACGGCTTTCAGCGGCGCGGCGCCCTGAGTGCCGGCAGCGTTTGCATGAACAGGTGAAATTGACTTTGCGCCATTGCTTGGTGCACCAGGCTTGAATGGCACTTGTTGTCCCCAGGCCGGGGCGGTGATGAGCATGCACAGCATGGCCCACATCGTTGTTTTTTTTGTCATAAGGTTAGGTTTAATAGTTTAATTGTAAAAAAAATTATGTATTGCAGTATCGGGAGCGCTGGGATATCGCGCCGCTCGCTTTCCTCATGCTCAAAACGGTTGTGGCTGTAAAAGTAGTCATTTTTATTTAATCTCCAATAGTGCGCCCGAAGATTATTTGAAAAAAATTCATTGCAGTGCGCTGCCCATGTGACAGCATTGCAACAATTCTCAATTTAAGTTAAACATTAAGTCGATTTCCTTTTTTATTGCTATCTTTGAAACACTGTAACACATTAGCATAACATTATGGAAAACGAAAACATCGCCATGCCGGCTGAGTTTGCCGACATTTGTCCTATTGCCGACAAGGATTTCCACAACGAGATGTCGATTCTTGTCGAAGAACCCATGTTCAAGCAAATCGTGCGTATGGTAATGCCAGAATACAAGTACTCGCAGCTGGTGCGCATCTTGCTGGGACTCAACTCCAAGCTGGAATTTCAGCAGAAGATCATGCGCCCCTTCATGAAGGGGGTGCTGGCCAAAACCACCCAAGGCCTGTCGTGCACCGGCATCGACGAGCTGCCCAAAGACACGCCCAACCTGTTTATCACCAATCACCGCGACATTGTGCTCGACTCGGCCCAACTGAGCTACCTGCTCGTTGAGCACGGGCGCGACACCTGCGAGATAGCCATAGGCAACAACCTGCTCATCTACGACTGGATCACCAAGCTGGTGCGCCTCAACAAGAGTTTTGTCGTCAAGCGCAACCTGGGCCGTGTGCAGACGCTGGCCGCCGCCATTCAGCTCTCGAGCTACATCCACTTTGCCATCAACCAGAAGAAGGCCTCGATATGGATTGCGCAGCGTGAAGGACGCTGCAAGGACAGCAACGACCGCACCCAGGAGAGCCTGCTCAAGATGCTCACCTATGGCAACCGCGACAAGAGCTTTGTCGACAGTCTCAAGGAGCTCAATATTGTGCCTTGCGCCATCAGCTATGAGTATGACCCCAACGACTACCTCAAGGCACGCGAGTTTCTGCTCAAGAGCAAGGACCCCAACTACAAGAAGTCGCAGGCCGACGACCTGGCGAGCATGAAGGTGGGCATCATGGGCTTCAAGGGCCATGTGCACTATGCCGTCACGCCCTGCATCAACGACGAGCTCGACCTCATTCCGGCCGACCTCGACAAGTTGCTGGCAGTGCGTCGCGTGTGTGCCATTATCGATCATGCCATCCACACCCACTACAAGATATTCAAGACCAACTACATGGCCCACGACATGCTCTTCGACGAGCACGAGTTTGCCAGCGAGTACACGCCCGAGGAGCTTGAGGCCTTCAAGCAGTACCTCAATGGCCAGGTAGACAAGGTGACCGACATTCCCATCAACGAGCAAGACCGCAGCTACATGCTCAACCGCATGCTGCAGATGTATTCCAACCCGCTCACCAATCAGCTCGAGGCGCTCAAGTAGCGACGCGCGGCACAATCTGCCACATGACACTGTACTGGATACCGGGATTGATTGCCATTGTCATCGTCGGGCTGGCCGACTGGGTGATATTCAAGCGACTCAAGCGTGCGGGCTGCACATGGGCCCGTGTGCACGCGGGAGCTGCACTGTGTCTCTACGCCTTGCTGGCTGTGGCAGTGAGCCTGCCCAGCCACCGTTGCACCAATGCAGTGCTTGTGGCGCAGATGTGGATGCTCTACATTTTCTTCGCCATGTCGGTGTGCAAGTTGCTCACGCTGGGCATCTACTCCCTGTCGTGGATAGGACGGCAGCCGCGGTGGCTCAAGACGGCACTGCGCGTTGTGGCCGCTGCGGCGGGAGTTGCCGCCGTGGTCGAGTGTGGGGTGGGCGCATGGGTCACCCCCTATCGCATGCAGGTGACACGGGTCACCATCGAGAGCGACCGCCTGCCAGCAGCCTTCGACGGCTATCGCGTGGTGCAGTTCAGCGACCTGCACCTGGGCACCTACAACGGCGACACCCGCTATGTGTCACGTTGTGTGGACCAAATCAACAGCCTGCACCCCGACTTGCTGTGCTTCACTGGCGACATTGAGAACCGGCTCAATAGCGAGGTGCTCCCCTTCAAGCACATCTTGAGCCGCCTGCACGCGCGCGACGGTGTGTGGGCCGTGCGCGGCAACCACGATGTGGGCGGCTACTACGACTGGCCCACCAAGCACATCACCGACTACCAGGGGGGCATCGCCCTGACGCGCATGGAGGAAAGCCTGGGCTGGACGATGCTCAACAACCGCTATCGCTACCTGTCGCGAGGCGGCAGCAAGATAGCTTTGATAGGCCTCGACGGCTACGGCGGCTTGCCCATCCCCCCCGACGGCAACCTGGGCAAGGTGTATCCGGCTCATCGCGACAGCGTGTTTAAGATTGTGCTGCACCACAGCCCCGAGTTGTGGAACGACGCCTTCAACCGCGCCACGCGTGTCGACCTCATCTTGTGCGGGCACACCCATGCCATGCAGATGATTTTCGACATCATGGGCCACCGCTTCTCGCCGGCAATGTTCCAGTACCCGCAGTGGGGAGGCCTTTACACCGATGGCGGCGGCCAGCGCCACATCTACGTCAACACAGGCCTGGGGCAGGTAGGCATTCCAGCCCGGCTGGGCAACGCAGTGCCCGAGATCACGCTCATCACCCTCAGGCGCAAGCCTTAGCCGGCAGCACTGGCCGGCTCGATGAAAAACGAACAAAATTATATATTCACTAATATTGTGACCATGGTCGATAAAATTACAACACTCATATCGCAGGAGTTAAACATACCGCTTTCACAGGTGGCAGGCACGGTGGGCCTGCTGCGCGACGACAATTCAATCCCTTTCATCAGCCGTTACCGCAAGGAAGCCACAGGCGGGCTCGATGATGTGGCCATCCAGTCGATTGATGCCCGCCTCAACTATTACAACGACTTGCAGAAGCGCAAGTCGACCATCCTCAAGTCGATCGAAGCTCAAGACAAGCTCACCGACGAGCTCTCGCTCAAAATCTCCAATTGCTGGGACGCCAATACCCTCGAAGACATCTACCTGCCTTTCAAGCCCAAGCGCCGCACCCGTGCCCAGGTGGCCCGCGAGCGTGGCCTCGAGCCCTTGGCCAAAATCATCATGGCGCAGCACGGCGACAACATCGAGGTGCGTGCGCGCGCCTATGTCACCGACCAGGTGCCCGACGTTGAGGCAGCTGTTGCCGGGGCACAAGACATCATTGCCGAGTGGGTGAGCGAGAACCAGGCCGTGCGCAACAGCGTGCGCCGCGCCTTCCGCCACGAGGCCGTGCTCACTTCTCACTATGTGAAAGGCAAGGAGATTGAAGGCCGCAACTATGAGAACTACTACGACTACAGCCAGCCCTTGCGGCGCGTGTCGTCGCACCAGTTGCTGGCCATGCGCCGCGGCGAGAAGGAGGGCTTCCTCAAGGTGAGCATCAACATCAACGACGACCGGGCCATCGACAATGTGTGCCGCATCGTGGTGCGTGGCCACGGGCAGGCCGCAAGCCTGGTCGAGGAGGCTGCCACCGACAGCTACAAACGCTTGATCAAGCCCTCGATCGAGACCGAGTTTGCCGCTCAGTCCAAAGCCGTTGCCGACGACGAGGCCATCGAGATGTTTGCGCGCAACGCCCGCGAGCTGCTCTTTGCCCCGCCGCTGGGGCACAAGCGCGTGCTGGCCGTCGACCCGGGCTTCCGTACGGGGTGCAAGGTGGTGTGCCTCGACCAGAACGGCAACCTCAAGCACCACACAGTGATTTATCCCACAGCTCCACACTACGACATCGACGGTGCACGGGCCACCATGCAGGAGCTGGTGAAGAAATACGACATCGATGCCATCGCCCTGGGCAACGGCACCGCCAGCCGCGAGACCGAGCGCTTCTTGAAGCGCATCGACTATGGCCGGGAGGTGAACGTGTATGTGGTGAGCGAGAATGGCGCCTCGATCTACTCGGCCTCGCCCATTGCCCGCCAGGAGTTTCCCCACGAGGACGTGACCGTGCGCGGCGCAGTCTCGATAGGGCGGCGCCTGCTCGACCCGCTTGCCGAGCTGGTGAAAATCGACCCCAAGTCGATAGGGGTGGGGCAGTACCAGCACGATGTTGACCAGAACAAGCTCAAAGAGGCGCTGCACTTCACTGTCGAGAGCTGTGTCAACAGCGTGGGCGTGAACATCAACACTGCCAGCAAGGAGCTGCTCACCTATGTCGCCGGTCTGGGGCCGGCATTGGCCCAGAACATTGTCGACTACCGCAAGGAAAACGGCGACTTCCACTCACGCCGCGACCTCATGAAGGTGCCCAAGATGGGCGTGAAAACCTTCACGCAGGCCGCCGGCTTCCTGCGCGTGCCCGAGAGCAGCAACCCGCTCGACAACTCGGCAGTGCACCCCGAACGCTACAAGCTGGTCGAGCGCATGGCCGCCGATTGTGGCTGCACCGTGGCTGCACTCATAGGCGACGAGGAGCAGCGCAAGAAGGTCGACATCAAGCGCTACTTGAGCCCCGAGGTGGGCATGCCCACCCTGGTCGACATCGTCAAGGAGCTGGAAAAGCCCGGCCGCGACCCGCGCTCGACGGTGCAGACGGTGGAATTTGACGACAGCGTGCACGACATCAAGGACTTGCGACAGGACATGGAGCTCAACGGCATTGTGACCAACGTCACCAAGTTTGGCGCCTTTGTCGACATTGGCATCCACGAGAACGGGCTGGTGCACATCTCCCAGCTTGCCGACCGCCGCGTGAGCGACCCCTCTCGTGTGGTGCACATCAACCAGCACGTGCGTGTGCGCGTTATCGACGTCGACCTCGACCGCAAGCGCATTGCCCTGTCGATGAAAGGAGTGCAGCAATGACGCCGCTCTCGCAAGTGGTATTGAGCCTGGGCAGCAATGTGCCCGCCCGCCACGAGATGCTCATGGCCGGCCTCGTGTGGCTGCGCGAGCACGGCCTGGAAGGCATGCGCTGCTCCACGCTCTACACCACGCCGGCACTGCACCCGGGAAAGCCCGAGTATATGAATGCCGTGGTTGCCGGCAGCATCGCCCTGCAACGCGACGTGCTGAATGCTGCCCTCAAGTGCTACGAGGCAGCCTGCGGCCGCAACGACGACATGCGCTGTCGCGGCCTGGTGCCTATCGACATCGACATCGTGATGTGGAACGGAGCCGTACTGCGCAACCAGGATTTTCAACAACAATTTTTCCAGATAGGCTGGACACAAATCAACAACTCTCATGATGCAACCCATTAGTTTCAACGACGGCGACGCCAGCGGGCACATGCCCCCCAAGGCATCGCCCCTGCTCAAGGCCTGCCGTGTGATCTCGACACTGCTGCTTGTCGCGGCCACAGGCTACATCGTCATGCCCTACGACTTCGACAGCATGGGATGGCTGGGCTATGTCGACGACTTCTTTCTCTTCATGGCTGCCTTCACCTTCTTCAACGGCAGTTTCCAGAAGGCCGCACGGCGCACCATGCGTCGACAGCTCTACATGATAGCCCTCCTGTTCTTTGTCATGGCCGTGGTGTGGGTGCTGGTGCTCAATACACTGGAGGCCAACTGACATTTTTTGGCACAGCTCTTCATTTTTGACGCCAGTTGAAAACAAATGTGCACTTTTTTTAGTAAATTTGCACTTTCAATATAGAACAAATCACAACACTATGGCTGAGAATAATGTAGAAAACCCTCAGAACGATGAGAAAAAAGCTGGACTCAACTTTGTGCAGCAACTTGTGGCCGACGACTTGAAGGCCGGCAAAAACGGCGGACGACTCAACACACGCTTCCCGCCTGAGCCCAACGGTTACCTGCACATCGGGCACGCCAAGGCCATATGCATGGACTTCGGTGTGGCCGAGATGTTTGGCGGCACTACCAACCTAAGATTTGACGACACCAATCCTGTAAAAGAGGATACCGAATATGAGCAAGCCATCATGCGCGACATCCACTGGCTGGGCTACGACTGGGGCGACCGCCTCTACTATGCAAGCGACTACTTCCCCAAGCTCTTCGACTTTGCCATCGACCTCATCAAGCGGGGCCTGGCCTATGTCGACGACCAAAGCGCCGAGCAGATTGCCGCCCAAAAGGGCACACCCACTACTCCGGGGCAGAACAGTCCCTACCGCGACCGCACTCCCGAGGAGAACCTCGACCTCTTCCTGCGCATGAACAAAGGCGAGTTTCCCGAGGGCAGCCGCGTGCTGCGTGCCAAGATCGACATGGCCAGCGACAACATGCACTTCCGCGACCCCATCATGTACCGCATCATCTTGAAACCGCACTGGCGCACCGGCGACAAGTGGAAGGTGTATCCCATGTATGACTTTGCACATGGGCAGAGCGACTACTTCGAGGGCGTGACTCACTCGATCTGCACCCTCGAGTTTGTGCCTCACCGCCCCCTCTACGACTACTTCGTGAGGCTGCTTGCCGGCGACACTGTCGACCAGTACTGCCCGCGGCAGATTGAGTTCAACCGTCTCAACCTCACCTACACGGTCATGAGCAAGCGCAAGCTGCGTCAGCTCGTCGAGGAGCACACCGTGAGCGGCTGGGACGACCCGCGCATGCCCACACTGTGCGGCTTGCGCCGTCGCGGCTACACCCCGCAGTCGATCAAAAATTTCATCAACGACATCGGCTACACCAAGTATGAGGCCCTCAACGACATCAGCCTGCTCGAGCATGCCATACGCGACGACTTGAACCGCAATGCCACGCGTGTGTGCGCCGTGCTCAACCCTGTGAAAGTGGTGATTACCAACTATCCCGACGACAAGGTCGAGCTCCTCGACATGGACAACAATCCTGAGCAGGAAAACGCCGGCACCCACAAGATGCCCTTCAGCCGCGAGCTCTATATCGAGCGCGACGACTTCATGGAGAACCCTCCCAAGAAGTTTTTCCGTCTCACTCCAGGCAAGGAAGTGCGCCTCAAGGGCGGCTACATTATCATGTGCACCGGTTGCACCAAGGACGCTCAGGGCAACGTGACCGAGATACAGTGCACCTACGACCCCGACACGCTGAGTGGCATGCCTGGTGCCAACCGCAAGGTGAAAGGCACCCTGCACTGGGTGAGCGCTCGCCACTGCCATGATGCCGAGGTGCGCCTCTACGACCGCCTCTTTGCCGTCGAGAACCCTGGTGCCGAGACCGAGCGCGACTTCCGCGAGCTGCTCAATCCCGACTCGCTCAAGGTCATCGACAATGCCAAGATAGAGCCCTGGCTCGCCGACAATGCCAAGGTGGAAGACAAGTTCCAGTTCCAGCGCATAGGCTACTTCTGTGTCGACCCCGACTCTACGCCCGAGAAGCTGGTGTTTAACCGCACCATCGGCCTGAAAGACAGTTGGGCCAAAGCCCAGAAGAAATAACCGCACCCGTCACAGGCTGCCACACATCACTCATCCACGCAGGGGCTGTTCCACACACACACATCGTGGCACAGTCCCTGCGTGTGTCTCTCTTGCTCTTCAACAAGATGGATCGGCCGGCTTGGCCCATGTCAATTGTGTAAAATACTGTGCTTTGCTTGGCTGTTGGCCAAAAATGTTGTTACTTTGCACCTCGAAAACAAACAAGCAATGAAAGTATTCAAATCGATTGTTGACCTTCAGAACGAGCTTTTCCTGGCCCGCAAAGAGGGTAAAAAGATTGGCTTGGTGCCAACTATGGGAGCGCTGCACGAGGGCCACGCCTCGCTCATCAAGCGCAGTGTGAAAGAAAACGGGGCGACAGTGGTATCGATTTTCCTCAATCCTACTCAGTTCAACGACAAGGGCGACCTGGAGCGCTACCCGCGCACGCTCGACGCCGACTGCAAGCTGTGTGAAGCCTGTGGAGCACAATATGTCTTTGCCCCCTCGGTGAAGGAAATGTATCCCAAGCCCGACACGCGCCACTTCGACTTTCCGCCGCAGACTACCGTCATGGAGGGGGCCAAGCGCCCCGGCCACTTCAACGGCGTGTGCCAGGTCGTGAGCCTGCTCTTCTACATCGTGAAGCCCGACCGTGCCTATTTCGGCGAAAAAGACTGGCAGCAGATTGCCGTGATCAAGCGCCTCGTGAAATACATAGGCTACGACAAGCGCATCACCATTGTGGAGTGCCCCATCGTGCGCGATGCCGACGGGCTGGCCAAGAGTTCGCGCAACGCCCTGCTCTCGCCCGACGAGCGCGCCATCGCTCCCAACATCTACAAGGCACTCAAGCAGAGCGTTGACTACGCCAAGAGCCACACGGTGAAAGAAACCCACGACAAGGTGGTGGCCGACATCAATGCTGTCGACGGCCTTGAGGTGGAATATTTTGAGATTGTCGACGGCAACACGCTGCTCGACGTCGACAGCTGGGACGACAGCGACTATGTAGTGGGCTGCATCACGGTGTATTGCGGCAAGACGCCCATCAGGCTCATCGACCACATCAAGTACAAGCCTGCCGAGGGCGAGCAACAACAATAATAATATAAAAACATATATATATACAGATACACAGTTACAATGCAAATACAAGTACTCAAGAGCAAGTTGCACTGCGTCACCGTCACCGATGCCAACCTTCAATACATAGGCAGCATCACTATCGACGAAGACTTGATGGACGCTGCCAACATGATAGCCGGCGAGAAGGTGCAAATTGTCGACAACAACAACGGCGAGCGCCTTGAGACCTACATCATCAAGGGCGACCGCGGCTCGGGCTGCATCTGCCTCAACGGCGCTGCAGCACGCAAGGTGCAGATAGGCGACACGGTCATCATCATCTCCTATGCCATCATGGACTTTGAAGAGGCCAAGACCTTCAAGCCCACAGTGGTTTTCCCCAAGCCGGGCAACAAGCTCTAATACTGCCGGCAACCACAACCACTATACAATGCGCGAGAGAGGCCTCCCAGCCAGGAGACCTCTCTCGCGCGCATTGTGCCATGTGGGTGCTTGGCCGGCTCAATAGCTCTCGTCGGCGTTGGGGAAACTGCCGGTTTTCACCGCCTCGATGTAGGATTGCACCCCCTGGGTCATGCACTGGGCCATCTGGGCAAAGTGGCGCAGGAACTTGGGCTTGAACCCTTGTGTCATGCCCAGCGCGTCGGCATAGACGAGCACCTGCCCGTCGGTGCCGGCACCGGCTCCTATGCCTATCGTGGCAGCTTTCACCTCGCGCGTGACCTGGCTGGCAAGCGCGGCGGGCACCTTCTCGAGCGTGATGGCAAAGCAGCCAGCCTGGTCGAGGGCGTGGGCGTCGGCCAGGAGCTTGCGGGCCTCGGCCTCTTCCTTGGCACGCAAACCGTAGCCGCCAAACTTGTGTATGCTTTGCGGCGTGAGGCCCAAATGGCCCTCGACGGGTACCCCGGCTGCTACAATGGCGCCTATGGTGCCGGCCATCTCGGCCCCGCCCTCGAGCTTCACGGCGTCGACTCCTGTCTCCTTCATGATGCGCACGGCATTGCGCACGGCCTCCTCGCGGCTCACCTGGTAGGAGCCGAAAGGCATGTCGCACACCACAAGGCAGTGCTTGCAGGCGCGTGCCACAGCACGGGCATACACGATCATCTCGTCGATGGTGATGGGCAGCGTGGTCTCGTTGCCCGCCATGACGTTGGAGGCCGAGTCGCCCACCAGTATCGAGTCGATGCCGGCACGGTCGATGATGCCCGCGGTAGTGAAGTCGTAGGAGGTGAGCTGCGCTATCTTCTCGCCGGCAGCCTTCATCTCCGAAAATGTCTTAGTGGTAATTTTTTTCTTGTCTGTTGTTAAATACCCCATGATTGTGTTGATTGTTTTTGCGGGTGCAAAGTTATATAATTATTTCGTAACTTTGTAGCAGGCATGGGGACTAAGCCCTTGCCCGTTACCTGCATGTGCAGCTTTTTGCCACAGGAACAATGCTAAAAATGAAGTCAAGCGATGAAGATTGTGTTGATAGGAGCGGGTAACCTTGCCACCCATCTGGGCAAGGCGCTCGCCAGGGCTGGGCACGACGTTGCCCAGGTCTATAGCCGTACGATGGAATCGGCCGCCACGCTGGCCGCTGTGCTGCATTGCAGGGCCTGCTGCGACCTTGCCAAGCTCGACAGCGATGCCGAGGTCTACATCCTCTCGGTCAAGGACTCGGCGCTCGCCCGCGTGGCCGCCCAGGCTTGTGCGGGGCGGCAGGGCGGCGTGTGGTTGCACACGGCCGGGTCGATGCCCCTCGACGTCTTCAAGGGCCTCGTGCCGCACTATGGCGTGCTTTATCCCATGATGACGTTTTCCAAGGAGCGCGAGGTCGACTTCTCGGTCATTCCCACAATGGTCGAGTACAACGACTCCACAGCCCAAGACGCCGTCGAGGCGCTGGCGCACTCGGTCACGCAGCGCGTCGTTCAGCTCTCCTCGGATCGCCGCCGCTATCTGCACTTGGCAGCTGTGTGGGCTTGCAACTTTGCCAACCACTGCTACGATGTCGCCTCGCAGCTGCTGGCCGCCCACGACATCCCCATCGATGTCATGCTGCCCCTCATCGACGAGACGGCGCGCAAGGTGCACACCCTCACGCCGCGCCAGGCCCAGACGGGGCCTGCCGTGCGCTACGACCAGAACGTGATTGCCGTCCAAGCCCGGCTCATGGCCCGCGAGGCTGGCCCACAGCTCGAAGAGCTCTACCTGCGCTTGTCGCAAAGCATCCACGCCGCAGCCCAGCAACCGCCAGCCCACAGTCAAGAACGCAAGCTGTGAGGCTGCGCGGGCGTGATCGTTTGGGAGGGCGAATTTTTGTAATTGGGATTTTTTTCGATATATTTGTAAAATCAATTTATATCGCCTATGCAGAAGATTGGTCTTAAAATAACGAGAAACGGCAGTGTCGTCTATGTCGACAACGCCGACGGCGTGTGGAATGCGCCTGCTATCGACTATGAGCGTGCGCTGCACGTGCTTGGCAATGTGGGCAATGGCGATGGTATCTACATGCTCTCCTACGGGCGCCACGGCACCTATGTGGGCCTGGTGATGATCATCGACGCCAATGTGACCGAGGTGTGCCTCTACATTCCGGCCACGGTCGATGTGGCCTGGCCACAGCTGGCACAGCTCATGGGCACATTGAAGCAAGCGGTGAACAGTGGCGCAATTCACGGCTCCCGGCTGGGGCAGCTCATGGCTCTCGAGTATCCTGTGCGCGAGCCTGCGCAGTCTTTTGACTCGTCGCAGGGCGACCGCTACGCCTGCCACTACTTCGGGCAGGCCGACGGCGACACCCTGGGCGACTTGCTCACAGGCCGTGTCTATGAGCCTTACTTCAGCAAGTATAAGCTCGTGTTGCTCATCGACAACTCCCTGCCTGTGACTGTGCCCGATGATTGTGTCGACTTGTCGACCGTTGTGCCCGCTGCGCCGGCATCGGCTGCCAGTGTCGACGACGACGAGCCGCTCCCGCCGCCCTTCGACCCCAACTATGACTACTATGGCGATGAGCCCGCTCCCGCTGCTGGGGCTGTCGAGCCCGCCACTCCGGCCGAAGAGCCTGCCGAGTCTGAGCCTCGGTCCTGGCAGCAGCCGCCCTGCGAGCCCGAGCAACCGCCGGCACCGCAATACCAACCCTATGAGCCTGAGGCGCCCGACCAGGCCGGCAAGCGCGACAAGCTGACCAAGGCTGTGGTGCTGGGTGTCTTAGGCGTGGCTGTGCTGGGTGGCGGCCTCTATGCCGTGGGGCACCACTTCGGGTGGTTTGGCGGCCATGAGCCTGTCGCAATGGCCGAGGAGCAGTCGATCGCCCCCGAAAACTCAGTGGTTCAGCCCTCGGCCGATGAGTTGCTGGCCAATGCTTTGAATGCCGGCACCTGGAGCCGCGACGACTTTGAGGCCGCTGGCTACGGCTACTTGTGGGACGAAATCAACCAGTTTAAGTTCAGCACCTTGCTCAGCGAGAATCTGCCCGCGCAGGCTGCCTCCAGCAGGGGGTGGCAACGGCTTGTGGGTGCAATTGGCGAGCGAGCTGCCAGCGATTTGCAAGATTTCACGCCAGGTCAGGCTTTCACGCGTGGCATGAGCATCGATGTGCGAGCCTATTTGAAGTACATCACCACTCAGCCCGAAGTTGTGGAGGAGGAACCCGAAGTCGAGATTCCCGAGCAGGAGGAAGTGAGTGCTGCGCCCACCGAGCCGCAATCCCAGCCCGAGCCCAGCCATGCCGCTCCGGCAAGCGACAATCCTGCAAATGGCGCGATTGAGCCTGGCGCCGAGTAGAGGCGGGCGCCTGATGGCGCCTGTGCGACAGAAACGTGCGGCCGAAGATGGCGTGAAAGAAAAAAAATTACGGGGCTGTGCCTGAATGTTGGCACAGCCCCGTAGAGTTTATTCTTGCTTTCAGTCGGTCGACAACGTTACCGCAAGTCGGCCTGCTGTTTTATTTCAGCATCTTGGTAGCGCTCTGGCTGCCGTCGGTGTAGCGGGTGACCACAATGTTGACGCCCTCAAATGGCTCGTTGCTCACTTGGCCTTGCAGGTTCACATAGTGCTTGCCAGCCACAACCTTCTGGGCAGTCACGTCCTTCACACCAGTCAGCTCATGAGGATAGGTGAAGAATGTGTCGGTGCTCACGCCGCCGTTCGCGTCGGCAAAGAAGATCTTGGTGTCGCTGCACTTGTTGATCCAGTAGCCAGTGGTCGACAGGATCGTCCACGTATTGGTCAGGTTGATTTGTGCGGGATGACCAGCGCCGGTACCGTTGATATTGGCGATGGTGTCTTGGCCTGCTGCATCGTAGCCAATCGTGAAGAAAGTGCCATACTGTTCACCCTGGTCCAGCACATTCTGCTTGGGAATAACCACTGTAGAGTCGGCATTCTTTGCCAGGCCAACTACGCAACCAAAGTCGGCAAAGTTCGACAGCATCACTGCAGAGTCGGTCTGCTCGACATAGAGCATCACGTTCTGGGCGCCCTTGCCGGTTTGGTTATAGGTCATGCGGGCATTGGGCTTGTTGAAGAAGTTGCTTTGGAACATAAGATTGCCGAAGTAGTAGCCGGCATATTGGCCAGTGACGATGAAGCATGCCCACGGGCTGGTGATAACCATGCTGCCATCATCATTGATAACGCCTTGGATGGGGTCGGTTGTTTTACTCACCTTGCCTTGGTCGTCGACGCTTATGCAATACATCGGGCAGTCTCCGTAGCTTGAGCCGCTCTTGTACAGTTTGGTGCCCGAAGGAATAGTGAAGGTGCCGTTGGCAACGTCGACCTTGGCTTTCACGTCGAATGAATAGTTATCGCTGATGCCTGCAAAGTTCTTGAAGGTGATCGAGTCGCCTGTTGCGGTCACTGTGGTAGTGCCTGCAGAATAGAAGCCCTCCATGGGGATGTTGGTCTCGATATAGGTTCCTGCCAGGTCGCTGGCACTTGAAACCTTGGCACGCACTTTCTTTGCTTTCTTGGCAAAAAGAGAATTGCTGCGCAGGCTGTTCACATTCACCTTGGCATTGGTGGGCGTGTAACTGCGGGTAGAGGTCTCCATTGTGGTTGCGGCACTTGCTGTCAAAGCGATTGCAAGAGCAGCGATTGCAAGTAAAGATTTCTTCATAATGTTTTGTTTAAAGAGTTAATAAAATAGGATATCTTGTGTTATCTCATTTGCATAAATAAAATACCTAATCTCTATCAAGTATTATGATTTGTTTACAAAGGAAATGTAAATTTTTATAATCTGCAACTTTTTTCGCAAAAAATCTTCGTTTTGGTGCAGTATTTTTTTGTGGTTGTGTATATAAATTGCCGTTTACCGCAGTGGCGCCATCCCTGCCCTGGGTGCCGCCCAGTGCACTGCGATGCCATCAGTGTGTGCGCGCGTGCTACAGCGTGTTGCAGTAGCGCTCGGCCTGGGCGCGTGCCGGCTTGCCGGTGGCAGTGAGGGGCAGCTTGTCGATGTGCACCACCCGCCGCGGCCGCCAGTAGCGGTTGGCTATGGCCAGCCGGCATGCGGCCTCGACGGCGGCTGTGTCGGGGTCCTGGGTGAGCAGCACTATCATCTCGCCCAGGCGTGCGTCTTTCTTCTTTGAAATGACGAAGGGGGCCTTCAAGTGGGGCTTGAGCAGGTGCTCCACCTCCTCGATTTGCACCTTGATGCCGCCGGTGTCGATCACGTTGTCGATGCGGCCCAGTATCTTGAACCTGCCGTTCTCGACAATGGCGCGGTCGTTGGTCGTGAGCGGGGCAGGGCACACCTGCGGGGCATCGATGGTGAGGCAACCGCGGCTGTCGAGCCCCACGGTCACGCTCTCAAAGGGGGTGTACCACTGGCTGGCCTGCGGGCCGCTGAGCCGCCTCAGGGCGATGTGCGACAGGGTCTCGGTCATGCCGTAGGTGCTCCACACGGCCCGTGGAAACTGCTTGAGCTCGCGGGCCAGGCTGTCGTCGATGGCACCGCCGCCTATGATGAGGTGGTCGATGGCCTCGAGCCGCGCCCGCTCCTGGGGCTCTTGCAGCGAGTTGACGACTTGCAGGGGCACCATGGCGGCAAAATTGATGTGCTGGCTCACTGTGGCCAGCGGGTGACCGCTGGGGGGCACGGCGATGAGCTTGAGCCCGGCCACGAGGCTGCGCACCACCACCATCTTGCCGGCAATGTAGTCGAGCGGCATGCACAGCAGGGCCGTGTCGCCGCGTTGCAGGCCCAGAAAGTGGCACGTGATGCGGGCGCTGCAGGCCATGCGCCTTTTTTCCACCATCATGGGCTTGGGCTTGCCGGTCGAGCCGCTGGTGTGCACGAGCACGCGGTCGCTTGCGTTGTTCCACTCGGCTATGAATGTATCGAGGTCCATAGGCGGTCTCCTTTTATTTCAAGTGGCATCGCGATATTGTCGGTATAGAGCAGTCCGGTGCCCAGTCCTTGCGGCATTTCGATGTGGGGCCCGTAGATGTGGGCGGCAAGTTGGGCGATGGCGTTGAGCCCCACGTTGCTCTCGAGGGCGCTGGTTATCCAGCTGCCTGTGCCGCGCTTGGTGGCCAGCTGCACCCATTCTTGTGTGCCGGCAATGCCGCCGTGCAGCGAGGGTTTCAAGATGATGTAGCGGGGCTTGATGGTGTCGAGCAGCTCGATTTTGCGCTCTCGCGTGTTCACCCCTATGAGTTCCTCGTCGAGTGCGATGGGCACGGGCGAGTCTTGGCACAACCGGGCCATCACCTGCCACTGGCCAGCCATGACGGGCTGCTCGATCGAGTGGATGCCGTACGGGGCCAGGGCCTCGAGGCGCTTGAGGGCACAAGCCGGGGTGAAACCGCCGTTGGCGTCGACGCGCAGCTCCACTTGCTCGGGTGTGAAACGCTCTCTGATGTGGGCGATGAGGTCGAGCTCGCGCTCAAAGTCGATGGCGCCTATCTTGAGTTTCACGCAACCGTAGCCCTGCTTGAGTTTCGTCTCGAGCCGGGACAGCATCTCGTCGTGAGTGCCCATCCACACGAGACCGTTGATGGGAATGCCTTCCTCGCCACGGGTGAAGGGTGTGTCGTAGATGACGGGCAGCTGCCGGCCGTGCCCGCAGTCGATGTTGCCGCCTTGCAGGTGGCGCATGGCTGTCTCCAGGCCGAAAAGCATCGAGGGGTAGCGGCTCAAGTCACGCGCGGGGATGACGCCCGTGCGCGCCACCTCGTCGCAGCACTCACGCAGCACCTGGCCGTAGTGGGGCAGGTCGTCGCAGCTCAGGCGGGGCAGCGGTGCGCACTCGCCCAGCCCCGTGTGCTCGCCGTCGCTCATCGTCACCAGCCACGAGCGGCGGGTGGTGTACACGCCGCGCGAGGTGCCGGCCGGCTGCTTGAAGTGCAGCGTTCGTTGGTCGATAGTTATTCTCATCAAGGCAGTTTGGGATATTTTTTAAAATCGGGTTTGCGTTTTTCCAAAAAGGCCTTGCCGCCTTCCTGGGCTTCGTCGAGGAAGTAGTAGAGCATGGTGGCATCGCCTGCCAGCTCCTGGATGCCTGCCTGCCCGTCGAGCTCGGCGTTGAGGCCGGCCTTGATCATGCGCAGGGCCAGGGGCGAACGCTGCATCATGGTCTGGGCCCACTCCACGCAGGTGTCCTCGAGCTGGTCGAGGGGCACCACCTTGTTGACCATACCCATCTGCTCGGCCTCGCGGGCTGTGTACTGGCGGCACAAGAACCATATCTCGCGGGCTTTCTTCTGACCCACGATGCGGGCCAGGTAGCTCGACCCGAAGCCGGCGTCGAACGAGCCCACCTTGGGCCCCGTTTGCCCAAAGATGGCATTCTCGCTGGCGATGGTGAGGTCGCACACCAGGTGCAGCACGTGGCCGCCACCTATGGCGTAGCCGTTCACCATGGCTATCACGGGCTTGGGCAGACGGCGTATCTGCATCTGCACGTCGAGCACATTGAGGCGTGGCACGCCATCGCTGCCCACATAGCCCCCGCGGCCTTTCACGTGCATGTCGCCCCCGCTGCAGAAGGCTTTGTCGCCAGCGCCGGTGAGCAGCACCACGCCTATGCGCTGGGCCTCGCGGCACCAGGCAAAGGCCTGGCTCATCTCCCACGTGGTGAGCGGGGTGAAGGCGTTGCGGTAGCGCGGCCGGTTGATGGTGATCTTGGCAATGCCGTCGTATTCTTCAAACAAGATTTCCTTGAAGTCGAAGTCTTCAATCTTTTTCCATTCTCTTTTTGCCATAATGTTGTGTGATATTGTAGTGTTGTTTTTATTCTCTGTTTTCATCGGCCGCTTTCGATGTGCAGCGTGCTGTAGTATCTTTTATACTCCTCGGCATCGGCCTCGGGGCGGGTAAACACTTCGAGCACGATGGGACGGTCGCTTGTAGCCGCTGTGAGCTCTTGTAGGCCGGTCTCGAGCTCTTGCTCGTTGCGGGCGGCCAGGTAGCTCACGCGGCAGGCTTGGCACAGACCCCGGGCGCTGGTGTGGTGACTGCCGGCAATCATTGTGTCGCGGGCCGGGCTCTTGTCGAGGCCCTTGAGCTGGTTGAAGATGCCGCCCATGCCGTTGTTGAGCAGCATGATGCGCAGGTTGCCGCGCAGGTCCTGGTTCCACAGCGCGTTTTGGTCGTAGAAGAAGCTCAGGTCGCCGGTCACAAGCATCACTCTATGGGGGGTGGCGGCTGCATAGCCTGCCGCTGTCGACGTGCTGCCGTCGATGCCGTTGATGCCGCGGTTGCACCACACGTAGTGACGGGCGTAGATGCCGGCCAGACGCACGGCCGTGGAGTTGGCATAGTGGCAGTGCCAGCCCTGCTGCATGTCGAGCTCGCGCTCGAGCAGTTGCACGGCCCGCAGCTGTGAGTATTGTGGCTCGAATGTGGCTGCATGGTCACGGGCAACGTCCAGGGCATGGTGCCAGCGTGTGGCGTAGGCATTTTCACCTGCCTGAAGCGACGCCTGGCGGGCATTGTGCAGCCAGTCGAGTGCCGTAGCCAGGTCGCAGTCGACCACGCCCTTGAGGTGCATGAAGGTGTCGTGCACGCGCTCGCCCAGCTCCCACATGGCGGCACCGCTGGCCAGCCGCAAAAATTTTTTTAATCGCTTGCTCACAATTGTGCCGCCGGCATAGAGCACAAAGTCGGGCATGTAGGCCTCGTCGGGCCCCACGGCGTGCAGCACCTCGTCGCAGTGCGAGGGCTGCCCTGTGGGGCTCAAGGGCTCGCTCAGCACCACAGCCTGCCGGGCAAGGCGCGCGATGCTGTCTTGCAGCCCGTTGCAGTGCCCGTCGAGTTGGCCTATCACGATCATGGGCTTGCGAGCCTGGGCATAGTCGCTGGCCATGGCACTGCAAGAGGCCGTGTGCGACTCGGTGCAGGTGATTGCGCGCTCGGCTGGCAGCTCGGGCGTGGTGAACTCAAAGAGGGGCTCGCTTATGGGCACATTGATGTGCACACTGGGCCGCTCTTGCTTCCAGGCTGTGATGAGGGCCTCGTTCACGAGGCGGTTGCACTCCCAGCGGGTCGGGGCGTCGTGTGGCTCGGGCAGATTCACGCACCGGGCAACAAAGGTGCCCAATGCCCCGGGCTGGGGCATCGTCTGCCCGTCGAGCTGGCCTATCCAGGCACTGGGACGGTCGGCCGAAATCACGACGATGCCGTGGTGCTGATAGGTGGCCTCGGCCACTGCAGGGGCTGTGTTGAGCAGGGCAGTGCCCGATGTCACGCACACAACCACTGGCGCCTGTGTGGCCTGGGCCAGCCCCAGGGCGTAGAAGGCGGCGCTGCGCTCGTCGGTCACGGCATGGCACGTGATGCCAGGGCACGCATTCAGGTTGTGCACGATGGCGCCGTTGCGCGAGCCAGGGCACACCACGGCGTGCCTTATGCCGTGGGCCACGAGCAGGGCGGTGAGCTGGTTCACATTATCCTTGTTGCAATACATGAGTGGTGTTGATATTGTTGTCGTTATTCCTTAATATATTAATGGCCAATTCAACGGTCAGGTCGTGAGCAGTCGCAGCATGGTTCCCATCTTGGCCTGTGTTTCTTCCCACTCTTGTTGCTCCACGCTGTCGCTCAAGATTCCCCCGCCGGCATAGAGGGTGCACGCCGTGTGGTCAATGCGCATGCAGCGCAGCGACACGTAGAGGTGGGTGGCGCCATCGATGCCCAGCGGGCCGGCAAAGCCGCTGTAGTAGCTGCGGGCTGTCGTCTCGTGGGCGGCGATGAAGTCGCGCGTGGCTTGCTTGGGCAGGCCGCACACGGCAGGAGTGGGGTACAGGCTGTCGAGCAGCGGGCCCAGCAGCTCGTCGCTCTCGAGCGTGAAGTCGAAGGTGCTCTTGAGGTGCAGCAGGGCTCCGGCACGGGCGGTCATGGGGCCGCGTTGCTCGATGTTGCTGGCATAGCGGGCGAGGCAATGGTGCACATAGGTGGCCACAAGGCGCTGTTCTCTTATGTTTTTTACACTCCAGGCTGCATGCTCGTCGCTGCCCTTCATGGTGCCTGCCAGCGCTACCGTGTGCCAGCAGCCGCCGCTGCCGCTCAGCATGACCTCGGGCGTGGCCATGAGCCAGGTGCCGCAGGTTGCGGTGTGCACCAGTGTCACCATTTGGTGCGGATATAGATTGCAGGCTCGGTAGAAGAGTTGGGTGGCCTTTACTGGCGCCGAGGTGGCCACTCTCATCTGTCTTGCCAGCACGATCTTTTGAAATTCGCCGCTCGTGAGCTTGTCGTGAAACCGCTCAAAGTCGCGGTGATAGGCCTCGCGCCCATCCTCGCACCCGGCAAGGGCACCCGGCTCGAGCACGGGCGGCTCGGGCTGGGCAGCGGCAGGCAGCAGGTAGCTCTTCACCTCGTCGGGCTTGATGAGCAGCAAGGGCTCGCTGGCAGTTATCGTGAAAGGAGCCACGGCAAAGCCTTGTTGCCCGCTCAGCTCCTTGCACGACGACAGAGCCCGCGGCTCGTCGTGACTGGCGATGCGGGTCACGTGGTCGTGGTCGGGGAGGCGGTATAGTGCAAAGCTGGCCATGTCAGTGCTGCAACGGAATGAGGTAGTTGGTCACGCGGGCTGTCGAGATGGTCTCGTCGTCTTTGTTCTTGATGTCGATATTCCACACGTGCATCGTGTGGCCCTTGTGCAGGATGCGGGCCTTTGCCCTCACGCGCTCTCCCACGGGCACAGGCAGCAGGTGGTTGGCACTCACGTTCAGCCCCAGCGGCACGCGGTCGGGACACAAGGCATAGCTGCCCACGCCAGCCACATTCTCGGCAATGGCCAGCGAGGTGCCGCCGTTGAGAAACCCGAAGGGCTGGCTCACGGCTGGAGTTACCTGCATGGTTGCCTCAAGCGTGTCGGGGTCGGGGGTGGAGATGAATTCAAGCCCCAGTGTGGTGGCCAGGCTCTCGACACCTTGCATTTTCTTCTTCACTTCGGTCAAGTCCATAATAATTGTGCATTTGTTTTCACTCAGCACACAAAATTACTGCAAGTCGAGCGAAATGCAAAATCAATAACTTGTTTTTGATTTTGACATTCCCGAGACGAAGCGTGATTTATCCAAAATTACTGCAAGTCGAGCGAAATGCAAAATCAAGAACTTGTTTTTGATTTTGGCATTCCCGAGACGAAGCGTGATTTATTCAAAATTACTGCAAGTCGAGCGAAATGCAAAATCAAGAACTTGTTTTTGATTTTGACATTCCCGAGACGCCGCGTGATTTATCCAAAATCACCGTGCTGCTTGAAGCAAATATCTTGCAAGAAACGCAAAGCGTGCAAAAAAAAGTTGTAACTTTGTGACTGCCGAGTGTGCCGCGGTGCATGCAGCCCATGCAGCGTGGCCACGTGGCCCGATTAATACACATGCAAGTTTAATCATAAAGAAAACAAAATCACGTTTATACAAACCCATAGATGAACGCAATAAAATCTTCACTCATTATCGCCCTGGCGGCTGCAGGCACAGCGCTGGGCAACGCACAGACGCTTGACCTGGCCGACTTTGTGCTCTCGCAGAGCCGCCCCAGTGGAATCCCTGCCACGCAACCGGCCCTCGACGGCCGCTACTACTACCAGCAGAGTGCCGACGGCACCCAGATACTCAAACTCGACTACGCCACCGGCGAGCGGTCGACGGCCGTGCTCGAGCCACAGTCGCTTGCCAGCGAGGGCACGGCTGCCTGGGAAGGCTACAAGATGAGTGCCGACGAGAGCAAGATACTGCTGTGGAAAGACGTGCACATGATCTACCGCCACTCTTTCAGCGCCGACTACTATGTGTACGACGCCAAGCGCCAGCGGCTCAGCAAGCTCTCCGATGCTGGCGGCGAGGAAATTGCCACCTTCTCGCCCGATGCGCGGCGTGTGGCCTATGTGAAAGACAACAACATCTATATAAAGAACCTGGACAACGGCCAGACGGCCACTGTGACAACCGACGGGGTGAAAAACCACGTGATCAACGGCGTGCCCGACTGGGTGTATCAGGAGGAATTCGGCATCTTGAACGCCATGGCCTGGTCGCCCGACAGCCGTACGCTGGCTTTCCTGCGATTCGACGAGAGCCAGGTGCCCATGTACTCGATGACCCTGTACCAGGGCACTTGCAGTCCCAACGACGACTATGAGCTCTACCCTGGCCGCTACGACTACAAGTATCCCGTGGCCGGCGAGAAAAACTCGGTGGTGAGCGTGATGGCCTACGATGTCGAGACTGCCCGCCTTGGGCAGCTGGCTGTGCCCGTTGCCCCCGACGACTACATCCCCCACATCGCCTATGCCCGCGACAACACTAAACTCATGGTGAGCACCCTCAACCGCTTGCAGAACGACTTCCACATCTATGCGGTGAACCCAGCCAGCAACGAGGTGAAAGAGGCCTATCACGAGACCAGCGACTACTGGATCGACAGCGAGATGGCCAACCAGGTGGCCTACTACGACCACTGGTTTGTGATTCCCAGCAACAAGTCGGGACACATGCAGCTCTACTGGTGCGAAATCGACGGGTCCAAGCAATTGCAGTTCACCCACGGCAATGAGGATGTGACCAGCTATTATGGCTACGACGAGAAGCGCCAGCGCTTCTACTACCAGACCACGGCTGGCCCTATCAACCGCCAGGTGAAGTTTATCGACAAGGACGGCCGCGAGCACGCCCTCACCAAGCCCGAGGGCACAAGCAGCGTGCGCTTTGGCAGCGACTACAGCTACTACCTGCTCACCTACAGCGACGCCCACACGCCCACACAGTACAGCATTGGCAATGCAGCCGGCAAGAAGGTGCGCAACCTGGAAACCAACAGCGACTATGCCCTCAAGTACACCCAGAAGGCGGTGCCCAAGCGCGAGTTCTTCAGCTTCAGCAAGAACGGCGTCACGCTCAACGGCTTCATGCTGAAGCCGGCCGACTTCGACCCTGCCAAGAAGTATCCCGTCATCATGGTGCAGTACAGCGGCCCGGGCTCGCAGCTGGTGCTCAACCGCTGGGCCCTCGACTGGGAGGAGTATGCCGCCATGCAGGGCTATATCGTGGCCTGCGTCGACGGCCGTGGCACTGGAGGCCGCGGCTGGGACTTTGAGCACGTGGTGTACCAGCGCCTGGGCCACTACGAGTGCATCGACCAGATTGCCGCCAGCGACTACATGGCCAGCCTGCCCTATGTCGACAAGGATCGCATAGGCATGTGGGGCTGGAGCTATGGCGGCTTCATGACGCTCATGGCTATGTCCACGCCGGGCAGCCACTACAAGTGCGGTGTGGCCATTGCCCCCGTCACCTCGTGGAAGTACTACGACACGATCTATACCGAGCGCTACATGCGCACCCCGCAGCTCAACCCCGAAGGCTACAAGAACGGCTCGCCGCTCGAGGCCACCGACAAGCTCAAGGGACGCGTGCTCATCATGTTTGGCAGCGCCGACGACAATGTGCATATCGTCAACGAGATGCAGTACATCTCCAAGCTCGAGAGCGAGAACGTGGACTTCGACATGCACGTGTGGACCAACATGAATCACAGCATCAATGGCTGCGACGTGCGACTGCCGCTGTATCGCAAGGTGATGAATTTCTTCGACCAGAATCTCAAGAAGTGACACCACAGTTGCAGCCAACTGTCGGTAAATAGAGTATCAATCCTCACTATATATCTAAGCACAGCAGCAATCTATGCTCATCGTTATCACAGGCCCCACAGCATCGGGCAAGACTGGCAAGGCCGTGGCTCTGGCCCGCGCCCTCGACGGCGAAATCATAAGTGCCGACTCGCGCCAGGTGTACCGTGGCATGGACTTGGGCACGGGCAAGGACCTCGACGAGTACGGCCACGTGCCCTATCATCTCATCGACATCTGCCCCGCGGGCTACAAGTACAATCTGCACGAGTTTCTGCGCGACGAGCAGCAGGCTTGCGACGAGATCGAGGCGCGCGGCCGCCAGCCCATCATGTGTGGAGGCACGGGCCTCTATGTCGAGAGTGTGCTCAAGGGCATCAAGCTGCCCCCGGTGCCCTGCAACCCCGAGCTGCGCGAGCAGCTGGCCACAAAGTCGCTCGACGAGCTCACCGCCCTGCTCAAGCAGTACAAGACGCTGCGCAACAACAGCGACATCGACACCTGCCAGCGTGCCACGCGCGCCATCGAGATATGCAAGTACTATCACGACCATCCCCACCTCAAGGCGGCTACCCAACCCCATCCCCTGCGCGATGCGCTGGTGATAGGGGTGATGATCGACCGTGAGAGCCGCCGCCGGCGCATCACCCAGCGCCTTGAGGCCCGCCTCGAGGCTGGCATGGTCGACGAGGTGCGCCGCCTCATCGACAGCGGCATCCCGCCTGCCGACTTGATATACTATGGGCTGGAGTACAAATATGTGACGCTGCACGTCATCGGTCAGCTCACGCGCGACGAGATGTTTGCCCAGCTTGAGACGGCCATTCACCGCTTTGCCAAGCGGCAGATGACCTGGTTTCGTGGCATGGAGCGCCGCGGCACGCCCATCAACTGGCTGCCCTATGACCTCTCCAACGACGACTTTGTGGCCGCCGTGCTCGACTTGAAAGCTAAAATGCAATCATGAAATAAAAAAAACAGCGAGAGCCGTGCGTCGTTCACAAGCCCTCGATGATGTTGAGCATCTTGAGCGTGGCTTGGATGGCTGCCTCAATCTGGTCGACGTCGAGCCCGCGTGTCTTTATCACGTGCCCGTCGAGGTTCCATGTGATGTTGGTCATCACCAGGGCATCGGTGTTGCCGTGGGGCGGAATGCTCACCGTGTAGTTCACCAGCCGCGGCAGGCGGCGGTGCAGCTTGCTGTGGTAGATTTTGGTCACCGCCTTTATCATGGCGTCAAACTGGCCGTCGCCGCTTGCGCTTTCCTCATACTCGGTGCCCTCCACCTCGAGCTTGATGGCCGCGGTGGGGTGCAGGCCGTGCGACATGCTCAAGGCATAGTTCACAATCTTCACCTTGTTTTGCTGCGGGTCGCGCTTGAGCACCTCGGCCACGATATAGGGCAGGTCGTCTTGTGTCACAATCTCCTTCTTGTCGCCCAGTTGCACGATGCGCTCGGTCACCTGGTGCACATATTTCTTGCCCAGCTCGATGCCCAGCTCCACCAGGTTTTCCTTGACGCTGGCCTCGCCCGAGAGCTTGCCCAGGGCATACTCGCGCTTGCGCCCGAAGCGCTCGGGTGCCAGGTCGTTGCAATACAGGTCGTTCTTGCTGTCGCCGTCGGCATGTATGCCGGCCGTCTGCGTAAACACGTTCTCGCCTATGATGGGCTCGTTTTGTGCCACCACCACCCCCGAGAACGACTCCACGATGTGGCTCACCGTGTAGATTTGCTTCTCGTCGATGCCGGTGTCCATGTGCAGCATGTCGTGCACCATGGCCACCACGGCGGCCAGCGGGGCATTGCCGGCACGCTCGCCCAGACCGTTGATGGTGCAGTGCAGCCCCTTTACGCCCACCAGGCCGGCGGCAAAGGCGTTGCTTGTGGCCAGGTCATAGTCGTTGTGGGCATGAAAATCGAAGTGCAAAGTGGGGTAGAGTGTAACCATGCGCTTGCAGTACTCATACACCTGGTTGGGGTTCATCACCCCCAGCGTGTCGGCCAGCATGAAGCGGTGCACGGGCAAGTCCTTGAGCAGGTCCATGAAGCGGTACAGGTATTGTTTCGACGTGCGCACGCCGTTGCTCCAGTCCTCCAGATAGAGATTCACGTCGAGGCCTTTCTCATGGGCAGCCACAATCTCCCGGCATGCGTCGGCATAGTGCTCCTCAGGCTTCTTGCCCAGCTGCTCGCGGCAGTGGCGCTCAGAGCCTTTCACCAGCAGGTTGATGACCTTGCCGCCGGCACGCTTCACCCACTCGGCACTCTTGCCGCCATCGATGTAGCCCAGCATCTCCACTCGCTCGAGCAGGCCGTGCTCGCTTGCCCACTGGCATATTGCCCTGGCCGACTCAAACTCGCCTGCCGATACCCGCGCCGAGCACACCTCGATGCGTGGCACGTGCAGGTTGTTGAGCAGCAGTCGGGTGATGCTAAGTTTCTCGGCAGGCGAGAAACTCACCCCCGAGGTTTGCTCGCCGTCGCGCAGCGTGGTGTCGAGCACCTCGATGTGCCCCCTTGTGCTCTCGCCGTCGCGAGGCCGTGTGTCCAATATCTTGCCAAAGAGTGAACTCATGTTGCGATAGTATTTTTTCCCCTTCTGTTTGTTTCTTTTTTTTACACGTACGTACGCATGCACACGCGCAGCCTTGCAGCTTTTCCACACGTCGCGTGTGTGCAAAATTACTGCAAGCCGAGCGAAATGCAAAATCGGGGGAAACTTGTTTTTGATTTTGGCATACCCGAGGCGCCGCGTGATTTGTCGTTCTGCCACACTTCTCGCATCGTGTATAGAGCACAACGAGACACAACGAGACTGTGCCGACAGGGCAAGGCTGGCGGCACAGTTGAGCATTGGGGCAGGATGGTGCCCCCTTATTCTTGCGTAATGGGCGTGTTACTGTATTGATCTCAGTTTTTTAAGATTGGCTTTCTTGCAGTTAGGCAGGCCGTTCCAGAAGTCGATGATCGACCATATACCCAGACCGCCGCCAGTGAGCAGCTTGACAATGCCCAGGACCGTTTGGCCCAGGTAGAAGCGGTCGGCTCCGAAACCGCCCAGGAAGCCGGCAAACCACAGGCACTTGCCTGGCGATTTCCACTCGGTCGACATGATTTGGTTGGCTCCCTGCTCGCTCACGCTTTCGAGCTTGGCACGTATCTCGGCAGCATCCTTGCCCGAGAATCTCTCGCCGTTGAGCAACATGAATTGTGCAATTTGATCGTTATTCATAAAATTTAAATGCTTTCAAGTGCCTACTCTTCTTTGGATTTTCGGCTTTCTCCATGACTTTTTGTTACTTAGTTTTTCTTATAGAGTATGATAGGTCTATACGATTCTACGTTTCGCTTTTGCAAATATAGTACATTTTTCTTATTTACCCATTTTTTGCCCACAAAATGCAGGAAATCTGTGTTACAATCGGTGTAACTTTGCGTATTCTTTATGAAACCTCTCAAGAAAAAGGTGAGTACCGACACTTTGACAACGACCTTCACCAGCATGAGGCAACGCTTGCTTGCCATGGCTGAACGCATCACGGGAAACCGCGATGAGGCGGCCGACGCTGTGCAAGACGCCTTTGTGAGGCTGTGGAAGCATCGCGACGACATTGGCACCGAGCAGGCTGCTGCCGGCATGAGTGTGACGGCAGTGCACAACATGAGTATCGATGTGGTGCGCCGTCGCGCGGCAAGGCCCACGGTGGCTGTCGACGAGGCGCGCGACATGGTTGCCGACGACACTCGGCCGGCCGGCCGCGACGAGGTCTATGCCCAGGTTGCAGCCATCATCGAGCACGAGCTCTCGCCAGTGCAGCGCTCTATTGTGAGGATGCGGGAATATGAGGGGCTCGACTTCGACGACATTGCCCGCCGGCTCGACTTGCAGCCATCCAATGTGAGAGTGCAATTGAGCCGCGCCCGCAAGCGCATAAGACAGATTTATAGAGAAAGGCATCAACAATGACAACAACAACAGCAGCAATGAAACAGCAACACGACACCCGCAGCGGCAACGCCCCGCTCTCGCAGGAGCAGCTCGAGGCTATGATTGAGCAGTATTTCGACTGCAAGCTCAGCGATGACGACGAGCGCAGGCTGCGATGTGAGCTGGCCTCGACCTCTTTTAGCAGTGAGACCATCGACGAGGCTCGCTTCACAATGGGCTTCTTGAGCATGGGCATGGCCCGCACGCAGGCCCGCCGCGAGCCAGCACCGTGCTGGCACAAGTCGTGGATGCGTGTGGCAGCCGCAGCAGCTGCCGTGGCCCTGGTTGTGAGCGCAGGCCTCTATGTGACGCGTATGGCGACAACACCGCCCGATGCCTGCTATGCCTGGGTCAACGGCCACAAGGTGAGCGACGACAAGGTAGTGATGCGCATGATTCAGCGCAACTTCGACGACATCGACCGTGCCTCGTCGAGCATCGACGATCACATGATGCAGCAGCTCCAGAGCATGGGTCAGGCCCTCGATGCCGACGAGAACTGAAACCTGCCCGCGCACTGCCGGTTTCTCTCTCTTCCCCCCCTAAAAAAACAGGAGACATGTTATCAATCAGTATATACAGTATGTACTCATGCAATCGTATTTTATATTTAATTCTTAATCCTTTACGCGTATGAAACGCATGATTTTTATCTTCATCCTCACCCTTGTGGCAGCAGGAGCGGCACAGGCCCAGCGTGGGCTGGCCATTGCCAGCCTCTTCGGCGGGCGCTACAAGCACTCGCCCCACGCTACCGAGATTGTCGTGACCGGTCCCAAGGCCGAACGCATCAATCTCGACGTGTACCGCAGCCTCTCGGTCACCGACCGCGCCCTGGTGCCCCCTGTGGTCAGGGCCGTGACAAGCGACGGCTCCAAGGCGGTGAGCAAAGAGGTGGAGTACCGCCAGGGCCGTCTCTACTATGGCTACTATGTGCTGTCGCCACGCAATGGCAACAACCGCTTCATTTTCTACCTCGACCAGTCGCTGGCCAGGAAGCAGCCGGCCAACGTTGTCACGCTCATCTACATGGAGGGCGACGTGAGCAGTGCCTATATCAAAAAATTAATAAAACAATAACACAAAAAAAATAACAACAACATGATGAAATCAGTATCAATTGCTCTCGCGGCTGTGGCCGTGTGCAATATCGCCACAGTGAGCGCTACTGCTCAAGACACCGTCAAGGTGGTCGACAATCCGCGCCGGGTGATCATCACCGAGGACTCGCTGGGCTCGCACGTGAAAGTGCTCACCGAGGACAAAAAGAAGGTGTACTCCTATGACTACAATGTGGGCCACAACGACAACGACCGCCTCTCGATAAACCAGAGCACCGACTGGAACTTGAAACTCCCGTTCCAGAGGTCGGACACTACCAGCCGGCACCACTGGTCGGTCGTCAGCTCGGGGCTCTACTTTGGCTGGGGATGGAACCACGTGAAAAATGGCGCCCAGCCGCTCAAGGACTACATGGGTCACGAGTATGAGATAGGTATGCTCAATACCGTTGCCGTCGAGTATGCCACTGGGCACGGGCAGTATATTTCGCTGGGCTTCGGCCTCGACTGGCGTCACTATCGCATGCACAATTCCAGTGTCAACTTTTACAAAGACGACAGCGGCCGTGTGGGCATGGCAGCCTATCCCGACGGGGCCACCCATCGCAGCAGCATGATCTACACCTTCTCGCTGCAATTCCCGCTCGTGTTCAGGCAGTCGATTGGGGGCGATGGCAGTTTCTTTGTAGGCCCCATCATGAATGTCAACACGGGCGCCCACCTCAACACCAAGTACAAGCTCGACGGCGTGAAGTATGACCTCACCACCGGCAGCATTGGCCAGCGCAAGATCACCTTCGACGTCATGGGCGGCTTTTCCTACGACAACGTGGGGCTCTATGTGCGCTACCGCCCGCAGCACGTGCTCAAGTCGAGCCGCGGGCCGCAGTTCAACAACATCTCGATGGGCGTGATCTTGGGTTTCTAAGGGCTGTCGCCAATATAGGGTATTACATTAATTTCACTACACCATTTGTTTTCTCAACGGGGCTGTGCCGCAATCATCGGGCACAGCCCCGTTATCTTTATTGCCTGCTCCACACCCTGAAACGTGACGTCGCTACTTGTGCTTGTAGTGGGGCGCCTCAAGATAATACACGCTCTCGCCGCGTTCGTCGTATTGCGAGTTGTATCCCGTCACTCTTACCTCGTAGGGGCGGCCCGTGTGATTGTAGATGTCGGCTGGCAGCTCCACTTGCAGCAGGTAGCACGTGTCGTTGCCAGGATTGCCGTCTTGGTTTTTCATCGTCAATGGCTGGGTGGAGTAGATCTTCATGGGCTTGCCGTCGACCTTCACCTCAAAGCTCATGTACTGTGGCTCGACCGTGACGATGGAGTGCTTCTCGGCATCGGCCTTGTCCATATAGTTCTGATAGGCAATGGCCTTGGTCACGCTCATGGGACGCGTGTAGATGAGCATTTCGCGGCGGCCTCCATACTCAAGAAAAGCGGTGGTGCCGTACAGCTCCAGCTTTCCGTAGCTCAGGTTGAGCGTGATGTCGCTTTCGGCAATCACATTCCAAGCCCAGAACTCGAGCTTCATGTCCTGGGGGGCTACTTGCTGCATGCGTGGATATTCATTGACGCGCATTGCTGCCAGTGCGGCATATCGGCCCTTGGCCACGCCCTCGAGCTTGTAGTGGCCGGTCGAGTCGCTGTAGGTCTCATAGGCCTCGGTGAAGTCGGGATTGTAGATGATGACGTTGCACGAGTCTACGGCGTGGCCCTGGTAGTCGGTCACCTTGCCCGAGATGGTCACAAAATCTTGCGCGTGGACCCATGTTGCCATTATTGCCATTAGAAGAATGCTTAATGCTGTTTTCATATTCTTGATGTTATTTTGCAGTTATTCGGTTGTTGTCTTTTAAGCGACTGTTCAGCAAGTTGCACAGCTCTTGCCCCTTCATTGCCAAGCCATCGGCGAGAAAATTCTCGACGGCCCCCCCCCGACGCCTCGACGTTAAATGCCATCATGCGTTGCTTGAGACCCGATGTTTTCGCCAACTTGTGTGTCAAGGATGCTGTTGTGTAATCAACGGCGATAAACTTGACTGAATTGATCGTTATCAACCTGAAACGCTTCACGTCGGCCAGTGGGATGGTGTGATAGGTTAGTTTGAACGGCTGGTATATTTCCACCCTGTTTTCGTAAATGATGAAAAATGGAATGTGGCGCATCCAGTTGTAGAGGGTAGTGATGGCATACAACAACCCGCCGCCACCGAAGAATATCACCCCCACGCAACCAGCGACTTTTGCCGGCCCGCTGCTGCCAGTGCTGGTGACCATGAGCCATGCCCCTATGGCACAACCAAGGCACGCGATGGCCACGAGCATGTGCTTCCACACTGATTGATATATTTTTATCTCACTCTCATGCATGTCGCGTCGAGTTTTTAATTGCTTGCGCACAAATTTAGCTATATTTCATAGAAGAAACAAGGGTTCACAATTGCTTGCCATATGAGGTGTCGCTGCTGCACCTGCATGGCAGTGTCGACGATTTTTCTTAATTTTGCGCCGGCACAGGGCGAGTGAACAAACGCCTGTGCAATAATTTTTTTTTGAAATCTTCAAGTTTATGAATACGATCACTGTCGCTCTGGCCGCACTCGTTGTCGTCGAGCACATCTACATCATGATACTCGAGACCGTTGCCACCCGCAGCAAGACTACTGCGCGGGTTTTCTCGATGAGCCTCGATGTGCTGTCGCAGAAGCATGTGGCCACATTGCTCAAGAACCAAGGCGTGTACAACGGGGTGCTGGCCGTGTTGCTGGCCGTGGCCTTGTGGCAAGCCGACGTGGTGTGGACGCGGCTGTTGCTGGCCGCTGTGGTGCTTGTGGCCGCCTATGGCAGCCTCACGAGCAACCGCTGGATTGTGTTGAAACAGGGCGGTCTCGCCATCGCCGCTCTCATCGCCAGTTTCATGCCATGAGAGAAGTGCCGGGCCGGCTGGTGGGGCGGTGCTGTGACTTTTTATAGCCCCATTGGAGCCTGAGGCTGGCAACTCTCGCTCAGAGAAACCAAATAAATAGATACTTTTTTGAAATTTTCGGGATGGAAAGCCCTGCTCGTTATCGGCGTGGCCCCAGTCACGCCGTTGCCTACTCGCTGTGCGCCTCGGCAACGTGAGTGGCGGCCCCACATGTCACATCGGCCATGCCCCTGGCGCGCTTGAAAACGGCCTGTGGCTGTGTTCGGGCCAGGAGTGTGTGCTTGGGCTGTGTTATTTCTAAATCTTGTTGCCGGCTGTGGGGGTGAACGACTCAAAGGAGTTGTCGTTGTAAAACACCAGTATGTTGACGATGCGGCGGCCGTTGGTCACCTTCGATGCATTCACCGTGTTGTTGCGTCCTGCCGAGCGGGCTATGTTGGCCAGCGCGGCCTGAAGGCTCGACGGGGCCATTGCCTGCGGCTCGGCAGCAGCAGGGTAGTCGCTCTCGTCGTCGTCGCCGAAGCTTATCGATTGCTGCTGGGCGCCAATGTTGTTTTCGTGGCCACTGCCATGTGCGCTCTGGATTTTTCCATTCTCAGGCGGTTGAGCAATCGACGACGCGTTGCCACTGTTCGCATTTGGAACAAACATGTTTCCGTCACCAAACATGAGCCACATGATGTTGAGCTGCGGGTAGGCATTGTGGATCTTGGTGATGATCTCGTCGCTCACCTTCTTGTTCCGGCCGTTGAGCAACTGCGACAGGGTGGGACGCGGTATGTCGCACGTGTCGGCAAACTGGGAGTTAGGAATCCCGTTCTGGTTTAAGAACAATTTTAGGCGCGAAACGATGTCCATAGTGCAGTTAACAATTTTGAATTATTCAAATGCAAATTTAAAACATGCTCTTGAATTATCAAAATTTTTAGAGGTAAATTTTATCTTGCGCTGTTTTTGTTTACAAACACAAACTTCTTGAAAGGTCTGCTCCTGTTTACAATCACATATTCAATTACAAATTCACATTTTCGCCTAAAATCAAATGATTTTTAAGCTGTTAGATGATGCCTGGCCACTCTATTGCCCCTATAGTTCCCAATCGCAAAGCAAAAGACGGTTTCACGGTTGAGAAGTACATTAATTTTTGTAGTCTAAATGATTGATTTATACTACTATACCTTATAATTAAATAAATGTTAAAGCTACTGTTTGGTGCGATTGTAAATGCTGTAAATGTGAATTTCTAATTTGGAAACGCTTGTTTGCAACTCAACCGCCACAATGCAAATCGAAACTTGCCGTTGCTTTTCCAAACGCCCCAATTGCAAATCTGAACTCAAATGTGAGTTTACAAATTCTAATTTGCAAATTTCGTGTGGTAAAAACACCAATTTCTGTTGACGAACTGCTCAACTCAAAATCCTCGCAACATTTTAAAATTTCCCTGCGGCAGTTCACAATTTGAAACTCTGCCTGCCTCTAAGCGCTTCTATTTCTCCTGGATTGCGTGTGCCAATCGATTGTTTCTTTGTGATTTAGTTCTATTCATCTCGTGCCGGTAACGCTGCCTCACGCCAGTGGGCAAAAAAAGAAAAAGAGCCCCCCAACCGGGGCTCTTCTATGCTTCTACACGCTCTAAAGTCGATCTTGATTGCCTTTTCTGGCCCCATTCGAGGCCCTCACGGGCCCCAAATCGAGCTATTTTGCCCTATTTCAGGCCTAATTCTTGTTTTAAGAAGCGAGCAGTGACCGATTGTGGGTTTCTTGCTACCTGCTCGGGAGTGCCTGTGGCCACCACCCTGCCCCCGTTGCGTCCGCCTTCGGGTCCCATGTCGATGATGTAGTCGGCGCACTTTATCACGTCGAGGTTGTGCTCTATCACAATCACGGTATTTCCCTTTTGGACCAATCTGTTGAGCACACCCATGAGCACCTTTATGTCTTCGAAGTGCAGCCCCGTTGTGGGCTCGTCGAGGATAAACACCGTCTTGCCCGTGTCCTTCTTCGAGAGCTCGGCTGCGAGCTTCACGCGCTGGCTCTCGCCGCCGCTCAGCGTGCTCGACGGCTGCCCCAGCTTGATGTAGCCCAGGCCCACGTCTTGCAGCACTTTTATCTTGTTGAGTATCGTGGGTATGTTTTCAAAGAACTCTACCGCCTGGTTGATGGTCATGTCGAGCACGTCGGCAATCGACTTGCCCTTGAATTTTACCTCCAGGGTCTCGCGGTTGTAGCGCTTTCCGCCGCAGGCCTCGCAGGGCACCAGCACATCGGGCAGGAAATTCATCTCTACCGTCTTGTAGCCGTTTCCCTTGCACACCTCGCAGCGTCCGCCCGAGATGTTGAACGAGAAGCGGCCGGGCTTGTAGCCGCGTATCTTGGCCTCGGGAAGGCCTACAAACACGTTGCGTATGTCGGCAAAGACGCCCGTGTAGGTGGCCGGATTGGAGCGCGGTGTGCGCCCCAGCGGCGACTGATCGACGGTCACCACCTTGTCGATGTGCTCCAGGCCCTCCACGCTCTCGTACGGGAGCGGGTCGGTGAGCGAGCGGTACAGCTTCTGGCTCAATATGGGCTGCAGTGTGGCGTTGATGAGGCTCGACTTGCCGCTGCCCGACACGCCTGTCACGCAGATGAGTGTGCCCAGGGGTAGCTCCACGTCCACATTCTTCAGGTTGTTGCCCCGGCAGCCGTGCAGCACCAGCTTCTTGCCGTTGCCGCTTCGGCGCGTGGCCGGTGTCTCGATGCAGGTGGTGCCGTTCAGGTAGCTTGCCGTGATGGTGTGCTGCTTGAGCATCTGGGCAGGTGTGCCGGCAAAGACCACATTGCCGCCCTTGCGGCCCGCTTTGGGCCCTATGTCGACGATGTAGTCGGCCTGCAGCATCATGTCTTTGTCGTGCTCCACCACAATCACGGTGTTGCCCTCGTCGCGCAGCTTCTTGAGCGAGTCGATGAGGCGCTGATTGTCGCGCTGGTGCAGCCCGATGCTGGGCTCGTCGAGAATATAGAGCACGTTCACCAGCTGCGACCCTATCTGCGTGGCCAGGCGTATGCGCTGGCTCTCGCCGCCCGATAGCGTAGCCGAGGCGCGGTTGAGCGACACATAGTCGAGCCCCACGTCGAGCATGAAGTTGAGCCTCGAGAGTATTTCTTTCACGATTTCCTGGGCTATTTTCCACTTGGTGGGAGTCATGTGGTTGTGCAGGTCGGCCATCCAGTCGCGCAGCTCGGCGATGTCCATACGCGAGAGCTGCGCGATGTTCTTGTCGTTCACATAGAAGTGCAAGGCCTCCTTGTTGAGGCGGTCGCCGTGGCACTCGGGGCACTCGGCGCGCGAGAAGAATTGTCCGGCCCACTTCTGCGCCTGGCTCGAGGTGCCGTCTTGCTGCTGCAGCTCGATATATTTCACCAGACCGTCGTAGGAGAGGAAGTAGTTGCTCGTGCTCAGGGTCTCGGTCTTGATGTTGAGCCGCTCGTCGGTGCCGTTCATGATGTCGTCGATGGCCTCGTCGGGCACCTGGTTGAGTGGGGTGTCGAGGTCGACGCCGTATTTCTCGCATATTGCGGCAATCTGCCAGAATATGAGGGTGTTCTTGTATTTTCCCAGTGGCAGGATGCCCCCGTTGCGTATCGAGAGCGATGTGTCGGGCATGATCTTGTCGCGGTCGATGATGTTCACATAGCCCAGGCCCTTGCACTTGTGGCAGGCCCCCTGGGGCGAGTTGAACGAGAAGTTGTGCGGTGCCGGATCGAGATACGACAGCCCCGTCTCGGGGTCCATCAGGGTCTTGCTGTAGTAGCCCGCCTCGCCGGTGTCGGCATCGAGTATCATGAGTTGCCCGTTGCCTTGCTTGAAGGCCAGCTCGGCAGTGTCCTGCAGGCGCTTGGCGTCTTTGGCGGCCACTTTCAGGCGGTCGACCACGAGCTCCACGCTGTGGTTCTTGTAGCGGTCGAGCTTCATGCCAAAGGTGATTTCCTTTATCTCGCCGTCGATGCGCACATTGATGTAGCCCTTTTTGCGCAGTTGCTCAAAGAGGTCTTTGTAGTGACCCTTGCGGTTCTTGACCAGCGGGGCAAGGATATAGATGCGGCGGCCGTCATATCTCTTGAGAATGAGGCTCAGTATCTTCTCGACCGAGTATTTCACCATGAGCTTGCCCGTGAGGTAGCTGCGGGCCTCGCTGGCGCGCGCATAGAGCAGGCGCAGGTAGTCGTAGACCTCGGTGGTGGTGCCCACAGTCGAGCGCGGGTTTTTGTTGGTCGTCTTCTGCCCGATCGATATCACCGGGTTCAAGCCCGATATCTTGTCTACGTCGGGGCGCTCGAGCACGCCCAGCATGTTGCGGGCATAGGCCGAGAACGTCTCCAGATACCGCCGCTGTCCCTCGGCAAAGATGGTGTCGAAGGCCAGCGACGACTTGCCGCTGCCGCTCAGCCCGGTTATCACCGTGAGTTTGTAGTGCGGTATCTCTACATCTATGTTTTTTAGATTGTGGACGCGTGCCCCCAGCACGGTAACACATTCTGTATCCTTGCCGTTCAGTTTCATATCAAGCTGCAAAGTTACAAAAAGATTGCCTACTGCACTTGCTCTTTAGTTTTTTTTAGTCATGTAAAACATGCATTCAGAGGCCACGGCCCTTGCCCTGCCGTCGACGGGCAAGGCCACCGCTGCGCGCTGGCGCGGCGGTGGCCTTGGCTGCCGTGACCCGATTGAAAATGGGCTTGGCTCTGGCCTGAAAATGGGATGATGGCGCTAAATGAGGCTGAAGGCCACGTCCATCATCTTGGTGAAGGCCGTCTGGCGCTCCTCGCCGGTGGTGGCCACTTTCTCCACGATGTTGTCGCTCACGGTGAGCAGGGCCAGGGCACGCTTGCCGGCCTTCACGGCGTTGGCATAGAGGGCTGCGCTTTCCATCTCGATGGCCAGGATGCCCATCTTCTGCCACTGGCGCCAGCTCTCGTTCTCGTCGTAGAAGATGTCGCTCGACAGCACGTTGCCCACGTGGCAGGCTATGCCCAGCTCCTGGGCCTTCTTGGCGGCCTTAAACAGCAGGTCGAAGTCGGCAATGGGGGCATAGGTGCCTGGCAGGTTGAACTGTGCCAGGTAGTTGGAGTCGGTGCAAGCGCCTTGGGCAATCACCACGTCGCCTATGTTGATGCCTTTCTGGATGCAGCCGGCTGTGCCCACACGCAGTATTTGCTCCACGTCGTAGAAGTTGAACAGCTCATAGCTGTAGATGCCTATCGAGGGCATGCCCATGCCATGCCCCATCACGCTCACGGGCTTGCCCTTGTAGGTGCCTGTGTAGCCCAGCATGCCTCGCAGGCCGTTGAATTGCTTCACGTTGTCGAGAAATTTCTCGGCCATGAACTTTGCTCTCAGTGGATCGCCCGACATGATTACGGTTGCGGCGATGTCGCCTCGGTTGGCTTGATTGTGTGGTGTCGACATAATTTTTCTTTTCAGTTGTTTTTGTTTTTGGGTAATTTCAACAAAGATACAACTTTCTGGCGACATGTGCAGGTGCAGCCACTGTATATTTTTTACATTGTGCGTGCAAAATAGCTGAAAGTTGCTGCCTCCCATTTGCACTGGCGCGGCCCCGAGTGGGAGGGGGCGCCATGCTCAGTTGAGCATGAGTGTCATGGTGGCGTTCTCGTCCTTGAAGATGAAATCGGCCAGTTGCCTGATGTCGAGCTTCAGGGCCGAGGCATCGGGCTCGTCGCTCATCTCCACTGTGCCGCACGCTATGCGGTAGTAGGCGTTGTTGCGGGGTATGTCTTTGTCGTTCTGCACTCTTATCGTGCCGCTGTAGTCGGGATGCCGGGCGGCATAGAGCTGCAGAGCCTTGAGGGCGTTGATCACGCGCATCATGCCTTGCAGTGGCTGCTTGCGACTGTCGTCGTAGCCCTCGGGGCACAGGCGGTAGTCGGCCTGGATGATGTCATAGCCCTCGCGGTCGTGGATGATGCCGCACGGTTGCAGGCGCTGCAGGCGGTCGAGCTCGTCGTAGCTCATTGTGCCTATGCCCTTGGGCGGCGGCGTGCAGGTGATGCACTCGGCATAGCCGCACTTGCGGTACCAGCCATAGAGCCACTGCTCGGCCGGGATGAGCGTGGCCAGCACCGCGCCCTTGTGGTAGATGGCAAAGTGGGCCTGCCGCATGAGGTTGTTGCCCACGTCTTGCTTGCGCCAGTCGGGGTGCACGCTCACGCCGCTCATGTAGGCTGTGGGCACTTCCCGGCCGTGATAGAGCAGGGTGTAGGGCAGGGCTTGCAAGGCGGCCACCACGTGCCGTCCTATCTGGCAGGTATAGTTGTACTCGCTCTTGTACACACGCCCGAAGTACAGCTCGATGAAGGGCTCTGGGTCGTTGAACACGAGCTTCCACAGTGCGCGCGTCTCCTTGTCGATGCGCTCCTGGTCCTCAAAGTCGGCCAGCGGGCGCTTCTCGGTGAGGATGTATTTCTCGAGCAGCAGGTCGGGCTTGTACGACAGTTTCGACTTGCGCAGGCCCTCTTCGCCCATGTCTTCCTCGCGGTTGATATAGGTGTATTGCTCGGGCAAGTGGCGCACAAACTCCTGGTTGATGATGGTGAATGCTCCCTCGTAGCTGGTGTCGGCCTTCTCCACACACACGTCGAAGGTGCAGTGGTTTATCGGGCACCCGAAAGTGAAAGCTACCAGTTTGCCGTCGACCCAAATGGTGCCTCCGGTGAGCTGTAGCCGCTCCCAGCGGTCGAAGGCTCGAGTCATCGACCGCAGCTCCTCGACGCGGCTCTCGTCATAGGTTGTGGCACTTTGTCCTGGCTCCTCCTGGTTGCGCCGCCACTCCTGCTCGAGGCGCAGGCACTCGGGTATGAGATCGGGTGTGAGCGGCTTGTACACGTAGCCGGGGTAGAGCTTCTTGAACTTGTTGATGTGGTTGCGCTTGCTCTGCAGGTGCTTCCCTGCCAGGTTGGCCAGCTTCTCGCGTGTGTAGATGTAGTCGGAGTAGTCGCGGCTCAGCTTCATGTCGAAGGTGCCGGGCAGGGCGGCCTCGATTTTCTCTACCATGTAGCTGCACACGCCCATGAGCAGGAACGGGTGCCCCATGGCAATCGAGTCGTCGCGTATGGCCTTGAGCACCTCGATCGAGAGCTCCCGCGACGGGTCGACATGCAATGTGCCGTCGGGCTGCAGCTCGGGGCGTGCTATGGGGGTCATGTAGGCCAGGTGGTGCCCTGCATAGAAGCGAAACACCAGGTAGTCGCCCACGATGGCATACTGCGTGTTGTAGAGAAACCGCCAGCTGATGAGGTTGGCAAACGACAGGTCGCAGTTCTGGCGGTTGCCCCACATGGTGAAGCGCTGCACCAGGTCTTTGTCGGTGGTGGAGAGGCTATGGAATTTTATCATCTTGTTGTTGTAAGCTTTGGGCTTGGGGTGTTTGTTTTTTAGATGGGTGCAAAGTTAGGAAAATTACCCGATATATGCCCAATGCTGGCTGTCTCATTTTTCTTGTGGCCGCACAATGGGGGTCACAACGTGGCCAGTATCACGATGCCGCTCACGGCGATGTAGCCGTACACTACATAGCGGAAGCTGCGCTGCGGTATGCGCTCAAACACCATGCCGCCCACCATGGTGCCAATGGCCACGCCGCCCAGCCCGTAGAGGTAGCCCCAGCCCACGGCCGGGGTGAGGAAGCCGCTGGCCGCGCGCACTGCCAGCATCACCACGTTGCCCGTGAGCAGGTAGGTCTGTATCAGGGCCATGTAGCGCTCCTTGCTGGGCTCGGTCGAGAGAAAGTAGAGTACTGCCGGCGGCCCCTGCATGCCGAAGAAGCCGCCCAGCACGCCGCTCAGCGCTCCGGCGGTGACCTGGGTGGCCACTCCAGCCTTGAGCTTGATGCGCCCGCTCAGCCACGTGAAGTAGATGGCAATGACTATGAGCACGATGCCCAGGGCCATACGCAGGTAGAAGTTGTCGAGCCGCTTGAGTACAAAGATGGCTGCCGTCGAGGTCACCACAAAGGTGGCCAGTATCACGCCCAGGCGCCTCCAGTCGAGATAGCGCCGCATCTTGACGACGACATACACCGATGTGGTCATGGCCAGCAGCCCCGACAGGCACGTGGCCTCGCCGTAGCTGGGCAGCAAGAAGGGCAGCACCGTCATGATGAAGATGCCGAAGCCGAATCCCACTGTGCGCAGGATGAAGCTGCCCAAGATGGCAAGTAGAAAGATGTCGATGCCCGTTCCCAATGCTGTTTTGGTTTTCTTTTTTTAGGGGAGTCACTCGCCTGTGGTGGTGCCTGTGCCCGTGCCGTTGTTTTTCTTGTAGCGCAAGATGTTGATGTCGCCGCTCTTCTTGTACTTGTGCCCGTCGGAGCCCTCAGCCTGTATCACATAGTAGTACACGCCCGGGTCCACGAGCTTGCCCTTGTACTTTCCGTCCCAGCCTTGGCCCGGGTCTTTGAGCTCGCACACCTGGGTGCCCCAGCTGTTGAATATCCAGCAGTGAAATTTCACAATCGACTTGTACGACACTTTCCACACGTCGTTCACGCCCTCGGTCGAGCCAGGGCTGAAGAAGTTGGGCACAAGCAGCTCGCTCTCGCCTATGTTGACCGTGTAGGTGCTGCTCGTGGCATCGCACGTGCCGTTGCCGTTGCTGCAGGTGAAGCGCCAGTAGTAGGTGCCGGCTTCGGTGAAGGTCTGCGTGGTCTCGAGGTCGCTCAGCTGCAAGATGATGTTGTTGAAGTCGGCATCAGTGGCTTCTTGCCACTCCTTGAAGTTGACCGCGTCGGTCACGATGGCCGAGAAGGTGATGGTGGCCGGCGCCGAGCCGCCCAGCACGCCCTCGGTGTCGCTGGTGCGCTCGTTGTCGTTGTTGCGCGCTTCTTGACGGGCGCGCGTGGTGCAGGCTATGGCCTGGGTGGTGTAGAGGTCGCTGGTCACGCTCTGGCTCTCGCCCCAGTAGTCGAGAAAGCGGTCGCCCGTGAGCGTGAAGGTGGTGTTGCACAGCGGGGCTGGCACCACGAGGGTGGACTTGAAGTTCTCCTCGGTCTCGGTGGTGTCGCAGCTCTCATAGGCAGTGGTGTCGCTGTTGCACACCAGGGTGGAGTAGGACAGTTTCATGTCGCGGTCGAGGCTCTTGCGCACGCCCGTGATGGTGTAGTAGGTCATCTCGGGGCCGCTGCCCTCTACCTTGAGGGTGGCCGTCGAGCAGTCGCCCTCGCCGTCGGGGGCGATGCCCTCGAGCCGCAGCCGGTAGTCGGCATAGTTCATCACCCACACATAGGTATAGCTGTCGCCCTCCTGCAGGGTGTAGCCGCAGTTGGGCTCTACTTGTGCCAGATAGCTGGTGCCGTCTTGCAGCACCTTCACCTGGGGCAGCTCTTGCCCGTAGGCCGCCCCCGCGGTCCACTTGGTCCACACCACGGTGTTGCCCTCGCGGGCAGGCTTGTAGCTCATGCCCACGCCCTGCGTGTCGTAGAGCACATATATCTTGTTGAGCCCGGTCGACTTGGCCGGCGTAATCTCGCAGGCGGGCTTGCTGTTGCCCTCAAAGGCAATCTCGCCTGCCGCCGCCGGCATGGCGGCCAGCAGTGGCAGGCAGGCGAGCAGTGTGGTTGCTTTCAGTTTCATAACCTTGCAAAGTTAAGGATTCTCACAGTAATAACGAAGTGCGTGCCCGTTAAATTGCACAGGCGCTGCAACGGTTTTTCCCTTTGGCGCGACTTGCACGTGTGGCGGCAATGTGCTACCTTTGTTCTATTGTTATGGAGAAGATAGTGTTTCGTTCGCGGGTGAGCGTGTGGCTGTGCGCTCTCGTCTATGCTCTGCTTGCAGCCGCCTTTTGGCCCATTGTTTACGACTTCAGCTGGTCGTTGCTCTTAATTTTTTTGCTTACCGTGGGGGCGGTGAGCTATGGTTTTTTCGGCATCACCTATACCATCGAGGGCCACGTGCTGTGGGTGCGCATGCTCGGCAGGCAGCGCTACGACATCATGCAGTTGCGGCGCGTGGCCTCAACGCGCACGTGGATCGCTGCCCCGGCTGCCTCCATGCGCCGCATCGAGCTGCTTTTTGCCAGCCCGAGCACCCCGCTCATCATCTCGCCTTGCCACCAGGACCGCTTCATCGCATGCCTCAGGCAGGTGAATCCCGCTGTGGCGGTCAAGCTCGACTGAGCCGCCTGCTTGCGTACGCAGGCAGGCCTGTGCCCTGTGTTGAAAACTTTTGTTGCACGAGAGGCCGTTTTGTGCTATCTTTGCCCGTGCAAGACTGCAATGTCACTTTTCTGTACCCAACACAATAGTTGAACGATATGGACCAAGATCAGAATCCCGACAATGTGCAAGAGAAGCAGGCCCCTGAGGCCGTCGACCCGCTGGTGCATCCTGCCAGCTGCCAGTGCGATGCATGCCTGAAGCTGAGCTACCAGCAGTTGCGCCTCATGATGCAAGACCCCGGTGCCTATCCCGACTGGGACTGACGTGCGCTCGTGCGCCTGAGTGCGCGCGCGACAACGTGAGGCATGGTCCCGAGGGGGGCGCCATGCCATAAATTTTTGCTACCTTTGCAGCCGCAATGATTGTAGAAAAAATTCACATGCAAGCATCATGAAGAGTGTATCACCACAAGTGGCCGGCTACTCGATGGCCGTTGTGGGGTCGGTGTCCTACGGGCTCAACCCCCTGTTTGCCCTTCCGCTCTACGGCGTGGGCGTCACGCCCATGTCGGTGTTGTTTTACCGCTACGGCCTCACCGTGCTCTTGATGGGCCTGCTCATGGCCGTGCTGGGCCAGCCCTTTCATGCCACACGCCGCCAGCTGGTGCTCTCGCTGGCCATGGGCCAGCTGTTTGCCCTGTCGTCGGTGTGCCTGTTTGTCAGCTTCAAGCTCATGGACGCCGGCATTGCATCGGTCATCCTGTTCACCTATCCCATGTTTGTCGCCCTCATCTCGTGGGCCTGTTTTCACGAGCGCCTCTCGCGGGTGGCCCTCGTGAGCTTCATTCTCGCCTTTGCGGGCATCTGCTGCCTGCATGGCGATTCGGGCGGCCGCCAGAGTGTGCTGGGCGTGGTCATGGCTGTGGCCTCGGGACTTTCCTATGCCGTTTACATCGTGGGAGTGAACCGCAGCGTGTTGCGCACCATGCCCGCCTTCAGTCTCACCTTCTATGCCTCGCTCTCGGGGCTGGTGCTCTTCTTCGTGTGCTGTGGCTTCGGGCTCGACCTCTCGCCCCTGCATGGTGCCAGCTCGTGGGGCTGTGCAGCCGGGCTGGCCTTGTTTCCCACCATTGTGTCGCTGTTGCTGGTCACCCGCTCCATTCACCTCATAGGCAGCACGCCGGCAGCCATCATCGGCGCCCTCGAGCCCATCACCGCCCTTGCCGTGTCGCTGCTCGTGTTTGGCGGCACACTCACCTGGCTCAACGTTGCAGGCGTGGCCCTCGTGCTCTTTGCCGTGTGCCTCATGATGTGGAAAAACCATTGATCAGCCTGCTGCTACTGTTGCAGGATTGTTGCGTTTTGTGGCAATAAGATTTAAAATTGTTGTTTATTTCGACAAAATGTATTAGTTTTGCGCCATTATTTTTACAAAACGACAATTTATTTTTAAATCGATTCAAACGCTTATGTGTGGAATAGTAGCAATTTTCAATATACGAGAGCAAAGCACCGAGTTGCGCGACATGGCGTTGCGCATGAGCCGCAAGCTGCGTCACCGCGGCCCCGACTGGAGCGGCATCTATAGCGGCGGTTCGGCCATTCTGGCCCACGAGCGCCTGAGCATCGTCGACCCCGAGTCGGGCAGCCAGCCCCTCTATGCCCCCGACGGCAAGCAGGTGCTGGCCGTGAACGGCGAGATCTACAATCACCGCGAGCTGCGTGCAAGGCTGGGCGGCTCCTACCGGTTTCTCACCGGCAGCGACTGCGAGGTCATCCTGGCCCTCTACCGCCGGCTGCGCAGCCAGGGCGTGCCTGGACACGAGGCCATCGTAGCCATGCTCGAGCAGTTGAACGGCATCTTTGCCTTTGCCCTCTACGATGCCGAGCACGACGAGTTTCTGGTGGCGCGCGACCCCATAGGGGTGATTCCGCTCTATGTGGGCTATAACCCCGACGGCAAGGTCATGGTGGCCAGCGAGCTCAAGGCGCTTGAAGGGCATTGCGACCACTACGAGCCCTTCCTGCCCGGCCACTACTACTACAGCAAGACCCCCGGCCTCAAGCGCTACTACACGCGCGACTGGATGAGCTACCAGGCTGTGGCCCATGCCTCGCTCGACGAGCATGAGGCAGTGACACGGCTGGGCGATGCCCTCGATGCCGCTGTCAAGCGCCAGCTCATGAGCGATGTGCCCTATGGGGTGCTGCTGAGCGGCGGCCTCGACTCGTCGGTGATATCGGCCATTGCCCAGCGCTATGCCTCGCGCCGCATCGAGGACGACAGCCAGTCGCCGGCCTACTGGCCACGGCTTCACTCCTTTGCCGTGGGGCTCAAGGGGGCTCCCGACCTCGCCAAAGCCCGCCTCGTGGCCAGCCACATAGGCACCGTGCACCACGAAATCAACTATACCCTGCAGGAGGGGCTCGATGCCTTGCGCGACGTGATCTACTTCATCGAGACCTACGATGTGACCACCGTACGCGCCTCCACGCCCATGTATCTGCTGGCACGAGTCATCAAGTCGATGGGTATCAAGATGGTGCTCTCGGGCGAGGGGGCCGATGAGATCTTCGGCGGTTATCTCTACTTTCACAAGGCGCCCAGTGCGCGGGCCTTCCACGAGGAGACGGTGAGAAAGCTGGGCAAGCTCCACCTCTACGACTGCCTGCGGGCCAACAAGAGCCTCGCTGCCTGGGGCGTGGAGGGGCGCGTGCCCATGCTCGACAAGGAGTTTATCGACGTGGCCATGCGCCTGAATCCTGCTCTCAAGATGTGCCCGGGCAACACGATAGAGAAGAAAATCGTGCGCGAGGCCTTCGGCCACATGCTGCCGCCCGAGGTGGCCTGGCGGCAGAAGGAGCAATTCAGCGACGGGGTGGGCTACAGCTGGATCGACACCCTCAAGCAGGTCACCGCCGCTGCCGTGACCGATGAGCAGATGGCCCGTGCCGCCGAGCGCTTCCCCATCAACCCGCCACGCAACAAAGAGGAGTACTACTATCGCAGCATCTTTGCCGAGCATTTTCCCAGCGACAGCGCCGCCCGCAGCGTGCCCAGCGTGCCCAGTGTGGCTTGTTCCACAGCCGAGGCTCTGGCTTGGGATGCCTCGTTCAAGAACATGAACGACCCCAGCGGCCGTGCCGTGGCAGGCGTGCACCAGGAAGCCTACAAGTGATGCTCGACTCGGAGCTGAAGGAATGCCTGCTGCGTACGCGCACGCGCGCGGGGCGCGATTTTGTGTGTATGTGTACACACACAAAAAAAACGAGAGCCGGGATTGGAAGCTGTTCCAGTCTCGGCTCTCGTGTGGTACTATTGCTGCCCGCCTCTTGCAAGGGGGGGGGGGAGGCAGATGTGTCTTTTCTACTCGGCGTCGCTCAAGTCGACGGCATAGTACTTGGTCTTGCCTGTGGCCGTGATGCCCTTGATATACATCACCTTGTCGGCATTGGAGTGCATGATTTGGTCGTAGATGGTCTCCACGTCGTCGCTGCTGTTGACAGGCTCGTCATTGATGGTAGTGATGATGAAGCCGTCGCGCACACCTGCAGCCTTGAACTTGCCCTCACGCACGCCTGTCACCTTCACGCCGTTGCTTATCGATAGATCGTCCTTCTCCTTGCTGGTGAGGTTGAGGAACGAGGCGCCCAGCGAGGCAAAGTCGCTGTTCTTGGTGATCTTGGTCGTGCCCTGGTCGTTCTTGAAGGTGACCTGAGCCGTCTTGTACTTGTTGTCGCGGTAGAAGCCCAGTGTGGCCTTGTCGCCGGGGCGCAGCTTGTTCATCTGCTCCTGCAGCTCGCCGCCGTTCTTGATGCTCGTGCCGTTGAATTTCACAATCACGTCGCCCTCTTGCAGACCAGCCTCCTTGGCAGCGCCGCGGTCGGTGACCTTGGCCACATAGATGCCCTCGTTGGTGGCCGTGATCTTGTGCTCCTTGGCCATGTCGGCGTCAAGCTCCTGGTAGCTTATGCCCAGCACTGCACGTTGCACGGTGCCATACTGGCGCAGGTCGGCCTCCACCTTGCGCACCGTGTTGCTTGGCACTGCAAACGAGATGCCGGCGTAGTTGCCCGTCTGTGAGTAGATCATTGTGTTGATACCTATGAGCTCGCCGTCGGTGTTGACCAGTGCACCGCCACTGTTGCCTGGATTGACGGCGGCATCGTGCTGGATAAACGACTTGATGCCCGAGTTGGCACTCTCGTTCAGGCCGCGGCCCTTGGCGCTTATCACGCCCACTGTCACACTCGAGTTGAAGCCGAAGGGGTTGCCCACGGCCACACACCACTCGCCCACCTTCACGTCGTCGCTGTTGGCAAAGGTGATGGGTTGCAGGTTCTTGGCATTGATCTTTATCAAGGCCAGGTCGGTGTTGGGGTCGGTGCCTATCACGCGGGCGTTGTACTCGCTGTTGTCGTTGAGCGTCACCGTGAGCTTGTCGGCTCCGTCGACCACGTGGTTGTTGGTCACAATGTAGCCGTCGGCGCTTATGATCACGCCGCTGCCGCTGCCGCGCAGCTGTGGCTTGGAGTCGCTCTTCTTGGGTTGCTGTTGCTGCTGCTTGCGCTGCTGCTGGCCGTTGCCAGGGCCGAAGAAGAATTCAAACGGGTCCCAGCCGTCGCCAAACTGGAAGAAGTTGTTCTGCTGCTGGCGCACCGAGGCGTAGTTCTTGATCGACACCACCGAGTTGATGGTGTGCTCGGCCACTCCCGTGAAGTCGGGATAGTTGGCCATCGAGCGCGAGCTGCCGGTTTTTACCATGTACTGTGTGCTTGCCTGTTGCTGTTGCGACGGGATGTAGACGTCGGCCACACGGCTCTGTGCATTTGCTCCTATTGCGGCAGTGCCTGCCAGCGCCGCCACAACTAATGTGAGTACTGAACTTTTGCTTTTATTCATAGTGGTAATTTGTTAAATTATTTCCTATTTTAAAAATTCAATAGTTAATTTTTAACTTTTAAATTCGCCTTCAAAAGTACTACACAAAATTGCAAAAACAATACCCTCACGGGCCGTTTTAAACTAAATTAATAGGAAAATAGGGCTATTTTATATAAATTAAAGGAAACTGTTGCCCCTGTTTTGCACCCTGTGCCGCGGCACGACACCCGCCCTGCCACTTTGCCAGCAGGGCCGCGGCACAGGGCTGCCACAGTGTGGGCAGCAGCTCAGGTGCCTGTGTCTATGTTTTCAACAAAAAGCAGGGGGGCACAGGAAAGCGCCAGTCTTGACTGGGCATGCCTCACCACGTGCCATATTCCTTGCGGGCGGCATCGAGGCGCAGCAAGATGAAGAGCAGCACCGTGAAGCCCCACAGCGACGACCCGCCGTAGCTGAAGAAGGGCAGCGGTATGCCTATCACCGGGCACAGCCCGATGACCATGCCCACGTTGATGCACAGGTGGAAGATGAATATCGAGGCCACACAATAGGCATAGACTCGCGTGAAGGCGTTGTGCTGCCGCTCGGCAATAACGATGATGCGCAAGATGAGCGCCAAAAACAGCAGCAGCACGCCCACCGAGCCCACAAAACCCTGCTCCTCGCCTATGGTGCAGAAGATGAAGTCGGTGTGCTGCTCGGGCACATACTTGAGCTTGGTCTGCGTGCCATTGAGAAATCCCTTGCCCGTGAGGCCGCCCGAGCCTATGGCTATCTTGCTCTGATTCACGTTGTAGCCTGCACCGCGCGGGTCGTCCTCAATGCCCAGCACCACCTTGATGCGCATCTGCTGGTGGGGCTCAAGCACGTTGTTGAAGGCAAAGTTCACGGTAAACAGAAACGCCACCGAGGCCACGGCAAAGATTACCGTGATGAGCACCTTGCGCAGGTCGTCGTGAAACATGCCTATGAGCAAATACACCAGGCTGCCGCCTATCACGGTGAAAAAGAATGCATAGCCGTTGATGTCGACTCCCACATAGTGCAGCCCTGTGGCCACAAGGGCGCAGCCAGCATAGGCCAGCCCCACGTTGCGCCCCAGCACGAGCGACCGGCAATACACCAGCAGCATGCCCACAATGAGCACCATGATGATCACCAGCACGATGAAGGCGCCCAGCGAGATGCCCATGATGGTCATGGCCGAAAACTTGAGCGCCACCACAAAATAGACCACCGCACACACCAGGGCATAGAGCACAAAGCCGCTCATGCCCTCGCGGTAGAGCACCAGGATGAGCGAGGTGTAGACCAGCGACGACCCCGTCTCGTTCTGCAGGATGATGAGCATGATGGGCAGGAAGATGATGCCCAGCGCTATGGCATAGTGCTTGGCGCTGTTGAGCGCAAAGTTGTAGGTGTTGAACAGCTTGGCCAGCGCCAGAGCCGTGGCAAACTTGGCAAACTCGGCCGGTTGCAGGCTCACCGGTCCCAGCACTATCCACGAGTGCGACCCCTTCACGTTGGGCGCTATCACGATGGTCACCGCCAGCAGCAGCATCATGAAGGCATAGATGGGGTAGGCATAGGCCTCGTAGACGCGCCGGTCGATCATGAGCAGCGCAAAGCCTATGATGAGCGCGAAGCCTATCCACAGAAATTGCTTGCCCGAGAACTCCTGAAAGCTGAACATGCTGGCGTGGTCGAAGTTGTAGCTTGCGGCATAGATGCTTATCGCACCCAGCACCACAAGCACCAGGTAGAGCCCGACGGTGATCCAGTCGAGCGACTTGAATACGGTTGTATTTTCGCTAGTGCTTTGAAACTCCACTGTAAATAATCGTGTTAGAATGCATCATTTCATCTACCAGGTACTGTCGCGACACTTTGCCGGTCAAGTACTTCTCTATCATGAGGCTGCCTATGGGCACGCCATAGGTGGCACCGAAGCCGGCATTTTCAATATAGGCGCACACGGCTATCTTGGGATTGTTCATCGGGGCAAATCCCATGAAGGCCGAGTGGTCCTTGCCGTGAGGGTTCTGGGCCGTACCCGTCTTGCCGCACACCTCGATGCCCGGCAGGTTGGCCCGCGTGCAGGTGCCCCCCAGCACAGCGCGGCGCATGCCCTCTACAATGTCGACATAGTAGCGCGGGCTCACCTTGGTGTAGTGGCGCTTCAAGTACTTCTTGAGCACCCCCACGCCGGCTATGCGCTTCACCACGTGGGGCGTGATGTAGTAGCCACGGTTGGCGATGGTGGCACACAGGTTGGCAATCTGCAACGGCGTGGCCAGCACCTCGCCCTGGCCTATGGCCACCGAGATAATCGAGTTGCCGGTCCAGCGGCCCTTGCCCAGGTTCTTGTCGTAGTAGGCCACGTTGGGGATGAAGCCGCGGCTCTCGCCGGGCAGGTCGATGCCCAGCTTGTAGCCGTAGCCCATCGACACCAGGTATTTCTTCCACTTGTCGAAGGCCTTGGCCGTCGACCCGTATTTCTTGCGGTCGCCCATCATGTGCCAGAATCCCCAGCAGAAGTAGGCGTTGCACGACGTCTCCAGGGCCGGAATGAGCGAGATGGGCGAGGCATGGCCGTGGCAACCCACGTGCAGCCCCCCGTTGTAGTAGCCGTGATGGCAGGGATACATCGTGTTGAGGTCGACGATGCCCTCCTGCCTGAAGATGAGGCCCTGCGTGGGCTTGAAGGTGGAGCCGGGAGGGTAGGCGGCCATGATGGCACGGTCGAAGAGTGGCTTGTAGGGATTGTTCACCAGCTTGCCGTAGTTCTTGCCGCGGCCCTTGCCCACGAGCAGCGACGGGTCGTAACCTGGGCTTGAGACCAAGGCCAGAATCTCGCCCGTCGACGGGTCGATGGCCACCACTGCACCTATCTTGTTCTGCATGAGCTGCTCCCCGAAGGCTTGAAGCTCGATGTCGATGCTCAGTCGCAAGTCGTGGCCAGGTATAGGCGCCACGTCGTTGCGCCCGTCGTTGTAGCGACCCTTGATCTTGCCCACAGCGTCGCGTATGAGCACCTGCTGCCCCTTGCGCCCGCGCAGAAACTTCTCGTAGCTCTTTTCCAGGCCCAGGTCGCCCGTGTAGTCGCCTGGCTTGTAGTAGGGGTCCTTGTCGATGTCGTCCTGGTTCACCTCGCGTATGTCGCCCAGCACGTTGGCTGCCGCCAGGTAGTTGTACTTGCGCAAGATGCGCTGTTGCACGTCGAAGCCCGGGAAGCGGTACAGCTTCTCCTGGATGCGCCCGCAGTCCTCGGGCGTGAGGTTGGAGAGCAGCACCTGCTCGACATAGGGCGAGTAGCTGCGCTTGCTCTCCATCTCGTGCCAGCGCTGGTCCAGCTCCTGGCGTGAGATTTGCAGCGTGTTGCAGAAGTCGATGGTGTCGAAGGGCAGCACGTCTTTGGGAGTGATCGTGAGGTCGTAGGCCGGCTGGTTGTAGACCACCAGCTTGCCGTTGCGGTCGTAGATGAGCCCTCGCGACGGGTATATCGTGCGGTTGACAAAGGCGTTGCTATCGGCGTTGGCCTTGTAGGTGCTGTCGCTCAGTTGCAGCTGGAACAGACGCACCGTGTAGATGATGACCATCACCACAATGAAGCCGCCTATCACAAGTTTTCTTTTCTCGAGATTATAATCTTTCCTCACGTTGAGTGCTTACTAAAGTGTCGATACCGAACAAGAGTAAAACCGTCAATGCGCTGCTGGCCACGATGCGGCACAGCGTGAGCACAATGTCGTGCAGCGAGAAGGCCTGTATCAAAAACAATATTGTGCAGTAGGCCAGCACCATGGTCGACATGTACTTTAAGTAGCCTCCCACGCCCAGCGATGCGATCGAGGGCATTGGGTTGCTCATGTCGTCGTCGCGCGTGAAGTAGGCCTCAAACACCGGCCTGCGCATGGCTGCCAGCAGCGTGCACGAGAGGGCGTTCATGCCCATGGTGTTGTTGAACAGGTCGACGATGAAGCCCAGCACAAAGGCTATCGTGTAGGTCCAGTTTTTGGAAAAGTACACCGGCAACCGCAGTATCAGGTAGATAAACACGATGGGCGTGGCCACGTCGAGCAACACTATCTTGTTGCATATCACCTGGGCCAGCAGCAGCACGATGCCCAGTGCCACAAGTTGCAGTACCGTCTTGGTCATGGGCGTTTTGCCTCCTTTCTGCCCTCGCGGGCCTGGGCTGCCTTGGCTGCAGCACGGTCGAGTTTGCGCTTGGTGGCATCCTGGGCCTTCTGCTGCTCGGCAGCTTGCTTGTTCTCGTCTTTGCTTTCAAGTGCCTTGAGCTCCACCTTCATCTTGTTTTTCACAGCGCGCACGGTGCTCAGCTGCATGAAGTTGGTGGCCAGCCGCACCTTGAGCGAGACAAAGGTGCCGCTCATGTCGCGCTCCTTGCTCACCACATAGCCCACGATGATGCCCTCGGGGAACACGGCCGAGTAGCCGCTCGTGACCACTGTGTCGCCCTTGAGGTAGTGTCCCTGCTTGGGCAGCTCCTGCAGTGTGGCATATTCTGGGTTGCGCCCGTCCCACATCATGCTGCCAAAGTAGTTGTTGCGCTTCACCTTGCACGAGAGCCTCATGTAGGGGTTCAAGAGTGAGATGATGCGCGCCGAGTGGCGTCCCACCGCGTTCACAATGCCCACCACACCGTTGTGGTCGACTACGCCCATCTCGGGCTCGATGCCGTCGAGGGCGCCGCGGTCGATGGTGATGTAGTTGTAGGGTTGCGACACGCTGTTGCTTATCACGTTGGCCACCACATAGTTGTATTGCCTCAACAGCGGTTGCACCCCATTGGTGTCGGGCAGCTGTATCTTCAGGTTGTCGACCTGTTTCTCCAGCCCTATCACCTGCATCTCGAGTGCCGCGTTGCGCTGTTGCAGCTCGTCGTTGATGGTGCGCAGGTTGAAGTAGGAGGTCACCGTGCTGTAGGCTTTGTACACCGTGGCGCTCAGCCCGTTGGCCGAGGTCAGGTACACACTCTGCTGGTAGGGATTGTTGTTGAAAAGCAGCACGCAGCTCATAATCACATAAAATATGAATACAAACCACGACACGTGCTTTACAAGAAAATTCAATAGGTTGTTCATCCCTCTTTTCGGCTATACGCTCTCTCTTTTTCTATGTGTGTGAATGTGTTGCGACTGTAGATAAGCAACAAGAAGGCAATGCCGCGCCCCTCAACTTCTCGACTCGTCGCCGGTGGTGCGGGGCCGTTGCCTCCTGTGTTGTTGCCTCTCTCTCTTGCAGTAGGGTTGCATTGTGCCGCTTGCGGCGCAATGTCACCGCTTCAAGAACTTGAAATGCTTGATGTTTTTCAGTGCCACGCCAGTGCCCTTGGCCACTGCGTGCAACGGGTCTTCGGCCACGTGGAACTGGATGCCTATCTTGTCGGTCAGGCGCTTGTCCAAACCGCGCAGCAGGGCGCCGCCGCCGGCCAGATACACGCCGTTGCGCACGATGTCGGCATACAGCTCGGGCGGTGTCTGCTCCAGGGCGCTCAGCACGGCTGCCTCGATTTTGCTTATCGATTTCTCGATGCTGTGGCATATCTCCTGGTAGGACACGGGCACCTTCATGGGCAGGGCTGTCATCTGGTTGGGGCCGTCGACCACATAGTCTTCGGGCGGGTTCTCGAGCTCGGTCAGAGCCGAACCCACATTTATCTTGATGAGCTCGGCGGTGCGTTCGCCCACCTTCAGGTTGTGGGCACGGCGCATGTGCTCCTGTATATCCTCGGTGAGGTCGTCGCCGGCAATGCGTATGCTCTTGTTGCTCACAATGCCGCCCAGCGATATCACGGCAATCTCGGTAGTGCCGCCGCCTATGTCGACAATCATGTTGCCCTCGGGTGCAAGCACGTCGAGGCCTATGCCCAGGGCTGCTGCCATGGGCTCATATATCATGTACACGTCGCGGCCACCGGCATGCTCGCTCGAGTCGCGCACGGCACGTATCTCCACCTCGGTCGAGCCCGAGGGTATGCACACCACCATGCGCAGCGAGGGTGAAAACCAGTGGTTCTTGGCACTCACTTTCTTGATCATGCCGCGTATCATGAGTTCGGCCGCGTTGAAGTCGGCAATCACGCCGTCGCGCAGCGGGCGCACCGTCTTGATGCCCTCGTGCACCTTGCCGCGCATTTCGCGGGCCTTTTCGCCCACGGCAATCATGCGCCCAGTTTTTGTGTCCATAGCCACTACCGATGGCTCATCGATCACGATCTTGTCGTTGTGGATAATGATCGTGTTGGCTGTTCCCAAGTCGACAGCAATCTCTTGTGTGAATGAGAATAATCCCATAATGTGTCGTTTCTATATTAATGTTTGAAGTGGCGCACTCCGGTCATCACCATGGCCACTCCGTTGTTGTTACAATAGTCTATACTCTCTTGGTCGCGTATCGAGCCGCCAGGTTGTATCACGGCTTCGATGCCGGCCTCGTGGGCGATCTTCACGCAGTCGCCGAAGGGGAAGAAGGCATCGCTGGCCATCACGGCTCCTTGCAGGTCTTGCTTGAAGCTGCGGGCCTTCTCGATGGCCTGTTTCAGGGCATCGACGCGCGAGGTTTGCCCGATGCCGCTGGCCAGCAGCATCTTGTTCTTGGCCAGCACGATGGCGTTGCTCTTGCTGTGCTTCACCACCTTGTTGGCAAATATCAGGTCTTGTGCCTGCTCGCTGGTCACAGCGGCTGTGGTGCACTGCTTGAGCTCGGCGGGCGTCTCCACGTGGGTGTCGCGTTCCTGCACAAGGGCGCCGTTGAGCACGGTGCGGCATTGCAGCCTGGGGCGCTCAAAGTCGTGCATCACCAGTATCACGCGGTTTTTCTTCTGCTCCAGGATGTGCAGGGCCTCGTCGGTGTAGCCGGGGGCAATGCACACCTCGATAAATATCTTGTTCATCTCCTGGGCGGTCTCGGCGTCGATCACGGCGTTGGCCACGTGCACGCCGCCATAGGCGCTCACCGGGTCGCCGGCCAGGGCGCACTTGAAGGCGTCGACCAGCTTGGGCCGCGAGGCGCAGCCGCAGGCGTTGTTGTGCTTCATGATCACAAAGGTGGTCTCGTCGAAGTCCTTTATCAGGTTGACTGCTGCATCGATGTCGAGGATGTTGTTGTAGGATATCTCCTTGCCGTGCAGCTGCGTGAACATTGCGTCGAAGTTGCCGAAGTAGCGGCCTTGCTGGTGCGGGTTCTCGCCGTAGCGCAGCTCCTTGCTCCCGTTCAAGGCCAGGCGCAGGGCGCTCATGCTGCCCTGGTCGAAGTAGTTGAAGATGTGACTGTCGTAGGCACTCGACACGGCAAAGGCCTCTCGTGCCAGCCACTGGCGTTGCTCAAGGGTGGTCACGGCCTGGCCGCCGTTGCTCTCGAGCATCTTCAACAGTGGGCCGTATTGTGCCCGCGAGGCCACGATGGCCACGTCGTTGAAGTTCTTGGCAGCCGCGCGTATGAGCGAAATGCCGCCTATGTCTATCTTCTCGATGATTTCCTGCTGGCTCGCGCCGCTGGCCACTGTGTCCTCAAAGGGGTAGAGGTCGACGATCACAAGGTCGATTTCAGGAATCTCGTATTTTTCCATCTGCTCCTTGTCGCCTGTGTTGTCGCGACGGCCCAGGATGCCCCCAAACACCTTGGGGTGCAACGTTTTCACACGGCCGCCCAGTATCGACGGGTAGCCTGTGAGATCCTCAACTGCCTCGCAGGCATAGCCTGCCTGCTTTATAAACTGCTGGGTGCCCCCCGTCGAGAGAAATTTCACCCCGCTGGTGTTGAGTACTTTGAGAATGTCCTCAAGCCCGTCTTTGTGAAAGACCGAGATGAGGGCGGTTTTTATTTTTTTTGTTTCAGCCATATTCCTTGTTACATAACACCTGTGCATGGCCAATGCCCATGGAAACGATTGTTTCTGCTTGAAGTTCATCAACTTGTGAAGCTCTTTAGACTTAGCCTTGCAAATCAGACTACAAAATTATTAAATTTTACCCAATTGTGAGCTATTATCAGTCAATTAAAATCAAAGTTTTTACTTTTTAACAGTGACCCCTGGCCTTGCATCGCTCTGCATTGCTGTGCCATAGCGGCAGGTCTTGCTTTGGGCACGGTTTTTGCTATAATACGATTTATTCAATATCTTTGCGCCTGCAATTATCGACATTTATATATAAAAGAAGGAGGAAATCACAACAATGGATATCAAGCACATTCCGGTGCTCTTGCTCACCGGCTATCTTGGCAGCGGCAAGACCACCCTTGTCAACCGCATCTTGAGCAACAAGAAGGGAATAAAATTTGCCGTCATCGTCAACGACATTGGCGAGGTCAACATCGACGCCTCGCTCATCGAGAAGGGCGGCGTTGTGGGTAAAAACGACGACAGCCTCGTGGCATTGCAGAATGGCTGCATATGCTGCACCCTCAAGATGGATCTCGTGCAGCAATTGCAAGACATCGTGAATCTCAAGCGCTTCGACTATATCGTGATCGAGGCCAGCGGCATTTGCGAGCCGGCCCCCATTGCCCAGACCATCTGCTCCATCCCGCGGCTGGTGGGGCCCAAGATGACGCTCAACGGCATTGCGCGTCTCGACTGTATATGCACCGTGGTCGACGCTTTGCGCATGAAAGACGAGTTTGGCGCCGGCCAGGCACTCATGCGCAGCGACATTGCCGACGACGACATCGAGAACCTCGTGATCCAGCAACTCGAGTTCTGCAACATTGTGCTGCTCAACAAGGCCTCGATGGTCGAGCCTGCCGAGCTCGAGCGCATCAAGCAGATTGTGCACGCCATTCAGCCTGCAGCCCAAATCATTGCCTGCGACTACGGCGACGTCGATCTCGACAAGATCATCAACACCCGCATGTTCAACTTCGACAAGGTGGCCACCTCGGCAGCCTGGATAAGCAACATGATCGATGGTGCGCCCCACAACGACCACGACAGCCATGAGCACGACGGCGAGCACCATCACCATCACGACCATGACCACGAGGGCGGCGAGGTCGAGGAGTATGGCATAGGCACCTATGTGTACTACCGGCGTCCGGCCTTCAACCTGGCCAAGTTTGACGACTTCGTGGCCAATCGCTGGCCCCGTGGCGTGATACGTGCCAAGGGCATGTGCTACTTCAGCGACGACCCCGACAAGTGCCTGCTCTTTGAGCAGGCCGGCAGGCAGAAGACCATAAAAGATGCCGGCCTGTGGTGCGCCACCGCCCCCGAGGCCGAGCTGCGCGACATGATGGCACGCGACCCGCAGCTCAGGCGCGACTGGGACGACACCTATGGCGACCGTATGGAGAAAATCGTGTTCATAGGCCAGCACCTCGACCGCGAGGCCATAGCCCGCGAGCTCGACAAGTGCCTGGAATACACCTTCGAGCCCTGAGCAGCCCGTGTCGTGTGTGGGCCTCTTGAGCTTGAAACACGTGAATGAAAAGCGAGGGGGCGGCAGCGTGCTTGCATTGCGCACACTGCCGCCCCTGTTGTATGTTTTCTTCTCATGCCTGGGCGAGGGCAGGGTGCCGCCCCCGACACTACACCTCGGGGAAGAGGCTGAAAAGGCGGCTGTCGATCATGTCGGTCACCTTGCGGAAGTCCTCGGCGCTTTCCTCAAATTTCACCTTGTCGCCGTCTACAATCACCAGGTTGCCCGTGTAGGTTGCTATCCAGTCCTCGTAGCGCTGGTTGAGCCCCTTGAGGTAGTCGAGACGCATCGTCTGCTCATAGTCGCGCCCGCGCTTCTGGATGTGACTCACCAGGTTGGGCACCGACGAGCGTATGTACACCATCAAGTCGGGCAGCTTCACCAGCGACATCATCAGGTCGAACAGGTCGCTGTAGTTGTCGAAGTCGCGGTCGCTCATGAGCCCCATGTCGTGCAGGTTGGGGGCAAAGATGCGCGCGTCTTCAAAGATGGTGCGGTCTTGAATCACCGTCTCCTTGCTGCGCGATATCTCCACCACGTCGCGAAACCGCTTGTTCAAGAAATAAATCTGCAAGTTAAACGACCAGCGGGCCATGTCCTGGTAGTAGTCCTCAAGATAGGGGTTGTTGTCGACTGGCTCATATTGCGGCGTCCAGCCGTAGCGCTTGGCCAGCATCTTGGTGAGCGTCGTCTTGCCGCTGCCTATGTTTCCTGCAATTGCTATGTGCATCGTTGTAATATGTGTGTGGTTAAGTTTTTGTTTTGATGTTGTGTTGACTGTCGGGGGGCTACGGGTTGTCGGGCCTGCCGCTGAAGAGCCCGAACAGCTGACCGTCGATGCGGTTGATGATGGCTGCCATGTCTCTGGCATTGTGCTTGAAGTCGATATTGTCGACTTCCACCACCATCTTGCGCCCCGTGTACTTGTTGAAGACAAAGTCCTCGTAGCGCTCGTTCAGGTTGGTCAAGTAGTCGAGCGGCATCTTCTGCTCATAGCTGCGGGCGCGCCTCTCGATGTTCTCCACCAGGTGCGTTACCGAGGCCCGCAGGTAGATCATCAAGTCGGGCAGGCGCACCACGCTCATCATGTCGTCGAAGAGCTCCATATAGGTCTCAAAGTCTCGCTGCGAGAGGTTGCCCATGGCGTGGTTGCAGGCTGTGAACACATACACGCCCTCATAGATGCTGCGGTCTTGAATGATCGTCTTGCTCGACTGGTTGATGAGCAGCAGGTCGCGGAAACGCTCCTTCAGGAAGAACACCTCCATGTTGAACGACCACCGCTTCAAGTCGCGGTAGTAATCCTCCAGGTAGGGGTTGTACTCTACCTGCTCAAAACGCGGCTCCCAGCCATAATGGTGCGCCAGCATCTTGGTGAGCGTCGTCTTGCCGCTGCCTATGTTGCCTGCAATTACGATGTGCATTGTATCTCGTTGGGTGTATTGGTGCAACAAAGATAGCCAAAAATTTTTACATTCCCGGTCACATTGCCTGCTAATCGGCCGTTGTGTAGAAGAAATATATTTGGCACCCGCGGGTGGGGTGTGACCACACAAGAGAAGGCGGCGCCTGCAAGTGTGCATGCAGGTGCCGCCTCTCACTATGGTTGCGGTGTGTGGGGCGATTGCAGCCTTCAGGCTTGGGCCTCGCCGCTGTTGTCGTCCTGGGCGCGGAAGTTGGCCAGGTCGCTGGCGTCGAAGTGCTTGATGTAGCAGTGGTGTCCCACGCACTCCTCCTCGGCCATGCGCACATACACGTTGGCGCTCTTGGCAAAGAGCTCGCTGCAACGGCTGGCATCGTCCACGATGAGCAGCGACATGATGATGTCGGCCGTCATGTCATAGAGGCGGCGTGCCAGGAAGTCGTGCAGCTCGTTGTTGCCGGCCTGCTTCACCGTGTCGACAGCATCGCTGTAGAGCTTCACCAGGCCCTCGATGCGGGCCATGAGGGGCTTCATCTCGTCGCTGGGCTGTGCCTGCTCGAGCATTTCTTGCATGATAGCCAGGTAGGTGCCGTTGGTCACATAGCGTATGGCGGCCACCACCTGCAGCTGGGTCGTGCCCTCATAGATGGAGAAGATACGGGCGTCGCGGTACAGGCGCTGGCACTTGTACTCCATGATGAAGCCACTGCCGCCGTGTATCGAGATGGCGTCGTAGGCATTCTGGCTGGCATACTCGCTGTTCATGCCCTTGGCCAGTGGCGTTAAGGCGTCGGCCAGGCGCTGGTAGCGCTTCATCTCCTGACGCTCGGCGGGCTCGAGCTTGCGGTCGCGCGATATGTCCTCGAGAGCCTTGTAGAGGTCGACGTAGCGGGCCGTCTGGTACAGCATCGAGCGGCCGGCGTCGAGCTTGGCTTTCATGCGGCTCAGCATGTCGTACACGGCCGGGAATGTGATGATTTTCTTGCCAAACTGGGCACGTTCCTTGGCATAGGCCAGTGCCTCGTTGTAGGCTTCCTGCTCCACACCCACGCTTTGGGCGGCAATGCCCAGACGGGCGCCGTTCATCAGGGCCATCACATACTTGATGAGGCCCAAGCGGGTGCTGCCGCACAGCTCGGCTTTGGCATTCTTAAACACCAGCTCACATGTGGGCGAGCCGTGAATGCCCAGCTTGTTCTCGATGTGGCGCACTGTGACGCCGCCGTTGTGCTTGTCGTAGATAAACATCGACAGGCCGCGGCCGTCGTGGGTGCCGGCCTCGCTGCGGGCAAGCACCAGGTGGATGTCGCTGTCGCCGTTGGTGATGAAGCGCTTCACGCCATTCAGGCGCCAGGTGCCGTCGCTGTCTTGCGTGGCCTTGAGCATCACACGCTGCAGGTCGCTGCCGGCGTCGGGCTCGGTGAGGTCCATGCTCATGGTCTCGCCGGCGCACACGCGTGGTATGTACTTGGCCCGCTGCTCCTCGCTGCCAAACTCGTAGAGGGTGTCGATGCACGATTGCAGGCTCCACACGTTCTGGAAGCCGGCGTCGGCGGCACTCACCACCTCGCTCAGCATCGAGAACACGATGTTGGGGATGTTCAGGCCCCCGTAGCGGCGGGGCATCGAGATGCCCCACAAGCCAGCCTTGCGGGTGGCGTCGAGGTTCTCATAGGTCTTGCTGGCATATTTCATGCGCCCGTTTTCCAAGTGCGGGCCTTCAAGGTCGACTGCCTCGCTGTTGGGCTCGATGATGTTGGCGGCAATGTCGCCGGCAATGTCGAGCGTGCGCTTGTAGTTTTCGATGGCGTCGTCGTAGTCGACGGGCGCATCGGCGTAGGTCTGGGCGTCGACATAATTTTTCTCCTTGAGCTCCACTATGCGCTTCATGAGCGGATGGTTGAGGTGGAACTCGATTTCAGGGTGATCACTATAATAATTTGCCATTGTTGTCTGCTTTTGGTCGTGACACTTGGTCACGAGATTGGGATTACTTACTGTTTTGCTTGTAATACTTTATGAGCTTGGGCACCACTTCCTCGACGGTGCCGTTTATCACATAGTCGGCAATCTTGTTGATGGGGGCGTCGGGGTCGCTGTTGACCGAGATGATGATACCAGCGTCTTGCATGCCTGCAATGTGCTGTATCTGGCCCGAGATGCCGCAAGCGATGTACACCTTGGGGTGTACGGTCACGCCTGTCTGGCCCACCTGCCGGTCGTGGTCGACCCAGCCGGCATCGACGGCGGCGCGGCTGGCACCCACCTCGGCGTGCAGCTCCTTGGCCAGCTGGAAGAGCATGTCGAAGCCCTCCTTGCTGCCCATGCCGTAGCCGCCGGCCACCACTATCGAGGCGCCCTTGAGGTTGTTTTTGGAGGCCTCCACATGGCGGTCGATCACCTTCACCACATAGTCGGTCTCGGGCACATACTTGGCCACATCGGGATACTCCACCTGGCCCTTGGCCTTGCCCTTGTACAGGGCTTTCTGCATCACGCCCGAGCGCACGGTGGCCATCTGCGGCCGGTGGTCGGGGTTGACGATGGTGGCCACGATGTTGCCGCCAAAGGCGGGCCTTATCTGGTAGAGCAGGTGCTCGTAGTGCTTGCCTGTCTTCACGTCGTCATAGTCGCCTATCTCGAGTTGAGTGCAGTCGGCAGTGAGGCCGCTGGTGAGCGACGACGACACGCGCGGTCCCAGGTCGCGGCCTATCACGGTGGCACCCATCAAGGCGATTTGTGGCTTCTCGGCCTTGAACAGGTTCACCAGAATGTCGGTGTGAGGCGCCGATGTGTAGGGAAACAGCCCCTCGGCGTCAAAGACCCACAACTTGTCGACCCCATAGGGCAGAATCTGGTCCTCTACTTGGCCCTTGATGCCTGTGCCGGCCACCACGGCCTCGAGGTCGACGCCCAGCTCGCTGGCGAGCTTGCGCCCTTTGGTGAGCAATTCTTGAGATACCTCGGCAACAGTAGTGCCTTCAATCTCGCAATATACAAATACGTTATTCATTTCCAGTGTCTACTACTACTATTAACCTATTATCTTTTCTGCCAGCAGCTCCTTGACGAGGCTGTTCACGTCCTCGTCGCTGCCAGTCAGGGTCTTGTTCTCCTTGGCTTGGAACACGATGTTTTGCACCTGTTTCACCTTGGTGGGCGAGCCACTCAGGCCGCACTGGCTTGCGTCGCCCTTCACGTCGGCCACGCTCCACTGGTTCAGGGTCAGGTAGTCGCGCTCTTCATAGAGCTTGCTCCAGGGTTCCTTGCCGGTGCGCTCCATGGGGCAGGTAGCACGCTTGTATTTCATCACCAGCTTGGCGTTGCAAGGGCGGCAGGGTGCTGCGCTGCCGTTGACGGTGATCACCACTGGCAACGGGGCTTCTACAGTCTCCACGCCGCCGTCGATGTGACGACGTATCGTGGCCACGCCGCCGTCGATCTTCACAATCTCCTCGGCATAGGTCACTTGGTTCAGCCCCAGCTTCTGTGCCACTTGCGGGCCCACCTGGGCCGTGTCGCCGTCGATAGCCTGGCGGCCGCCTATCACGATGTCGACCTTGCCTATGTTCTTGATGGCTGTGGCCAGCGCGTAGCTTGTGGCCAGCGTGTCGGCCCCGGCAAAGAGACGGTCGGTGAGCAGCCAGCCTGTGTCGGCTCCGCGATACAGGCCTTGGCGTATGATCTCGCCAGCACGTGGCGGGCCCATCGTGAGCACGCCTACTTTGGTTCCCGGAAACTGGTCTTTCAAGCGCAATGCTTGCTCCAGGGCGTTTAAATCTTCGGGGTTGAAGATAGCAGGTAGCGCGGCGCGATTGATCGTGCCGTCGGCCTTCATTGCATCTTTGCCAACGTTGCGAGTGTCGGGCACTTGCTTAGCCAGCACAATGATATTTAAACTCATAGAATCGAAAATAATATATTTTTTATATAAAATTTTTAGTTTTCTGTCTTCTCTCGCCACTACGTGCAAACCATGCACTTCGTGCCTTTTTCAAACTGCAAAGTTACTCAAAACTGCCCACAAAGCCAAAGCAACGCCCTTTATTAATGATTATTAATAGTAACAATGCCTTGCCTGCACAAAAATTACAAAACTGTGCAGTTGCAGCAATAAAGTTACTTTTTTTAACACGCCTTGCACCTTTGCTTCGGCTCTGCACGCGGCGTCTCGGGAATGTCAAAATCAAAAACAAGTTATTGATTTTGCATTTCGCTCGACTTGCAGTAATTTTGAATAAATCACGCGGCGTCTCGGGAATGTCAAAATCAAAAACAAGTTCTTGATTTTGCATTTCGCTCGACTTGCAGTAATTTTGCAAAAAGATTTTAAAATTGCACGCAATGACACAAAAGGCTGTAATGGATTTCACCGTCGAGCACAATGTGGCACTCTCGCCGCAGTGCTCTCTGCTCAAGCTCACCCCACTTGGCGGCACGCTGCCCGACATTGCACCCGGCCAGTTTGTGCAGGTTGAGGTGCCCAACTCCAAGACTACCTACTTGCGGCGTCCTATCTCGGTCAACTATGTGCAGGACCAGGAGCTGTGGCTGCTCGTGCGCCGCGCCGGCGCCGGCACGGCCGCGCTGTGCGATAGCCTGCAGGGGGCCAGGCTCAACCTGGTGTTGCCCTTGGGGCGCGGCTTCACGACAAGTCTCGACGGCCACGAGCGCATTCTGCTTGTGGGCGGCGGTGTGGGAGTGGCGCCGCTGCTGCAACTGGGCAAGGTGCTCAAGGACCAAGGCCGGCAGGTGCACTTCCTGCTGGGAGCCCGCACTGCTGCCGATGTGCTCGAGCTCGACCTGTTCCAGGCCATAGGGCCGGTTGATGTGGCTACCGAAGACGGCTCGATGGGCGAGCGCGGCTTTGTGACCCAGCACTCGGTGCTGAGCAGGCCTGTGGATCACATTGCATGTTGCGGCCCACTGCCCATGATGAAGGCTGTGGCTGCCATTGCCCGAGAGCGAGGCATCGATTGCGAGGTGTCGCTCGAGAACATGATGGCTTGCGGCTTGGGTGCCTGCTTGTGCTGCGTGGAGGACACGCGAGATGAGGGCAACGTGTGCGTGTGCAAGGAAGGCCCTGTATTTAACATAAATCGACTCAAATGGTAGACTTAAGTGTAAACATAGGCAAGCTGAAGCTTAAAAACCCGGTCATGACGGCATCGGGCACCTTCGGCTACGGTGAGGAATATGCCGACTTCGTCGACCTCTCACGCCTGGGCGGCATCGTGGTCAAGGGCACTACGCTACACCCCCGCCAGGGCAATCCCTATCCACGCATGGTGGAGACTCCCAGTGGCATGCTCAATGCCGTGGGCTTGCAAAACAAGGGGGTGGATTACTTCATTTCCCACATCTATCCCCGCATCAAGGATCTCGACACTCGCATCGTGGTCAACGTGAGCGGCGCCTGCGAGGCCGACTATGCCGCCGTGTGCAGCAAGCTCGACGCCCTCGAGCACGTGGCGGCCGTCGAGATCAACATCTCTTGCCCCAATGTGAAGCAGGGTGGCATGACTTTTGGCACCACTGTGGCCGGTGCACAGGCTGTGACCCGTGCGGCCCGTCAGGCCTACCACGGCACCATGATAGTGAAACTCACACCCAATGTCACCGACGTGGCTCAGATTGCCCGTGCCGTGGAAGACGAGGGCGCCGATGCCGTGTCGCTCACCAACACCTTCTTGGGCATGGCTATCGACGTTGAGCGCCAGCGCCCCTGCTTGTCGACCATCACGGGCGGCCTCTCGGGCGCCTGCATCAGGCCCATCGCCGTGCGCATGGTGTGGCAAGTGGCCCAGGCTGTGAAAATCCCTGTTGTGGGCCTGGGCGGTATCATGAACGGCCGCGACGCCGTCGAGTTTATGCTTGCCGGAGCCACAGCTGTGCAGATAGGCACTGCCAATTTTATCGACCCCCTGGTCACCGTCAAGGCCGTCGACTGGATTGAGCATTACCTTGAGCGCCACGGCATGCACAGCGCCCGTGAGCTCATAGGTGCCATGCGTCAAGCCTGAGCCGTGTGCCCGCGCTTCATGCCTCTGCGGCAAGCTGTGTAGGTTGTTATTACTATTATTTCCCTCTATAGAGCATTGCATTGCGAGTCGATTGCCTCGCAATGTTTTTTTTATGTTTTCTTCAGTTTCATGCCCAGCGGGCAGGGAAAAAAAGCAGGAGATGAATACCGATACTGGTGTTCACCTCCTGCTCGATTGTTTCTCACTTGTGTCACCGCGTCAGGCTGCGGGTGGAGAGTCTCACTTGCGTGTGTGCTCCTCGATCCAATGCTTGGCGTTGACAAAGGCTTGTATCCACGGGGTCACCTCGTCGTGCCGGTGCGACTCGGGGTAGTAGGCGCATTGCCAGGGGAAGATGGCGCGCTCGAGGTGGGGCATCATGGCCAGGTGGCGTCCGTCGGGCGAGGCGATGCCGGCGATGCCGCGGGGCGAGCCGTTGGGGTTGCCGGGATAGCTGCGGTAGTTGTACTGAGCCACGATGTTGTACTTGTCGGGGCCTTCGGGCAGGTTGAACTTGCCCTCGCCGTGGGCCACCCATATGCCCAGCTTGCTGCCGGCCAGGTTGGAGAACATGACCGAGTTGTTGGGCGGAATGACGAGGCCCAGGAATGCCGATTCAAACTTGTGGCTGTCGTTGTGGTCCATGTGCGGGCGGCTGGCGTAGTCAGGATTGAGCAGGTTGAGCTCGATCATCACCTGGCAACCGTTGCATATGCCCAGGCTCAGCGTGTCGTCGCGCTTGTAGAAGTTGTCGAGGGCGCGGCGGGCCTTCTCGTTCCACACAAAGCCGCTGGCCCAGCCCTTGGCGCTGCCCAGCACATCGCTGTTGGAAAAGCCGCCGCAGAAGACGATCATGTTCACGTCGTCGAGTGTCTCGCGGCCGCTCATGAGGTCGGTCATGTGCACGTCTTTTACATCGAAGCCGGCATAGTAGAGCGAGTAGGCCATCTCGCGCTCACCGTTCACGCCCTTGTCGCGCACGATGGCGGCCTTGATGCCTGTGGTGCCGTGCTTGAAGCCCTCGATGCCCAGGCTGGCAGCCTTTCCGGTCCAGCCTTGCGGCAGACGCCAGCGCAGCGGCTGCTTCTTGTAGTTCTCAAAGCGAGCCTTGGCCTGCTTGTTGCCACTTTGGTCGCAGTCGAGCAGGTAGCTGCTCTTGTACCACACGTCGCGCAGGTAATCGATGAAGAGCATGTGCTGCTTGCCGTTGCGCGTTAGGGTGATGGTGCGCTCGGCGGCGGGCTGGCCCAGGCACAGGAATTTCACCCCTTGGCTGGCGAGCAGGTGCTCCACCTTGCTGCAGTGGTTGGCAGCCACTTGTATCACAATGGCGGGGTTCTCGGCAAAGAGTATCTTCACGGGGTCGCTCTCGTCGAAGCCGTCGAGGTCGATGTCGAGTCCGCCCTTGGTGTTGGCAAAGGTCATCTCGAGCAGGGTGGTGAGCAAGCCGCCGGCGCTCACGTCGTGGGCGGCGAGCAGCATCTCGCTGGCCACAAGCTGCTGCACGGCGGCAAAGGCTGTGGCAAAGTGCTGTGCGCTCTTCACACCGGGGGCTTTCTTTCCTATGGCGCCCAGGGCCTGGTACAGGGCCGAGCCACCCAGCTCAAGCGGTGTGCCCGAGAAATCAATGTAGTAGAGGTTGCTTTTCTTGAGTTGCAACACGGGGCTCACAGTCTTTTTCACGTCGCTCACCTGGCCGGCTGCCGAGATGATGACGGTGCCCGGGGCGAGCACTTTCTTGCGCCCATAGGTCTGTGTCATCGAGAGGCTGTCTTTGCCAGTGGGAATGTTGATGCCCAGGGCGATGGCAAAGTCGGAGCAGGCCTGCACGGCACGGTACAGGGCGGCGTCCTCGCCCTGGTTGCGGCAGGGCCACATCCAGTTGGCGCTCAGCGACACAGCCTCAAGGCCGCCGGCAAGGTTGGCGCCGGCAAGGTTGGTGAGTGCCTCGGCTATCGAGAGCACACTGCCGGCCGCCGGGTCGATGAGGCCAGCCTGCGGCGCGTGGCCTATCGAGGTGGCAATGCCGCTGGTGCCGGTGTAGTCGAGGGCCACCACGCCACAGTCGCTCAAGGGCAACTGCAGCTCGCCCTGGCACTGCTGGCGGGCCACTTTGCCCGTCACCGAACGGTCGACCTTGTTGGTGAGCCAGTCTTTGCAGGCCACGGCCTCAAGCTGGAGCACGGTGGCAATGTAGCTGTCGAGTTGCGCGATGCTGGTTGCGGCATCCTTGTAGTGGTGCACCTTGGTCACGTCGGTCATCACGGTCTTGGGCGAGCTGCCAAACATGTCGTGCATGCCCAGGTCGATGGGCTTCACGCCGTCGGCCTGCTCAAAGACGAAGCGGTCGTCGCCGGTGCACTCGCCCACTACATAGAAGGGGGCGCGCTCGCGCTGTGCTATCTTGTGAATGTAGTCGAGGTCTTTCTCATGAGCCACAAAGCCCATGCGCTCTTGCGACTCGTTGCCTATGATTTCTTTCGACGAGAGGGTGGGGTCGCCCACGGGCAGCTTGCTCATGTCGATGTGGCCGCCAGTGTCTTCTACCAGTTCCGAGAGGGCGTTGAGATGGCCGCCAGCCCCGTGGTCGTGTATCGACACGATGGGATTGCGCTCGTCCTCGCTCATGGCGCGTATCACGTTGGCCACACGCTTCTGCATCTCGGGATTGGCACGCTGCACGGCGTTGAGCTCGATGCTGTTGTCATACTGGCCGGTGTTGACGCTGCTCACGGCACCGCCGCCCATACCTATGCGGTAGTTGTCGCCGCCCATCACCACCACTTTCTCGCCGGCTTGGGGCGTGCCCTTGATGGCATCGCGCTTGGCGGCATAGCCCACGCCGCCGGCCAGCATGATGACCTTGTCGTAGGCCCACTGCCTGTTGCCCTCCTGGTGCTCAAAGGTGAGCAGCGAGCCGCACACCAGCGGCTGGCCAAACTTGTTGCCGAAGTCGCTGGCGCCGTTGGAGGCCTTGATGAGTATTTGCTCGGGTGTCTGGTACAGCCAGGGGCGTGGAGGCATGGTGCACTGCTCCCACAGGCGCTGTGCCTCGGTGCGCGGATAGCTGGTCATGTACACAGCTGTGCCGGCCAGGGGCAGGCTGGCCCGGCCGCCGCCCAGGCGGTCGCGTATCTCGCCGCCGCTGCCCGTGGCAGCCCCGTTGAAGGGCTCTACCGTGGTGGGGAAGTTGTGGGTCTCGGCCTTGAGCGATATCACTGCATCTATGTCCTTCACCTGGAAGTAGTCGGGACGGTCGGGGTGGGCGGGAGCAAACTGCTCGATGCTCGGGCCCTCGAGGAAGGCCACATTGTCCTTGTAGGCCGATATCACCCTGTTGGGATGCTCGCGGGTGGTTTTCTTGATCAGGCCGAAGAGCGACACCGGCATCTCCTTGCCGTCGATGATGAATGTGCCGCCAAATATCTTGTGACGGCAATGCTCACTGTTGACTTGAGAGAACCCGAAGACCTCGCTGTCGGTGAGCGGGCGCCCCAGGCGTTGGGCTAGTCCCTTGAGGTAGTCGACCTCCTCGGGGCTCAAGGCCAGTCCCTCTTGCTCGTTGTAGCGTTCTATGTCGTCGATATACACGATGGGGTCGGGGGTCTTGGTCACTTTGAAAATGTCGCCGTCGAGCACGTGGTACACGCGCTGCAGCATCTTGTCGTAGCGTGGCTCCTTCTCGCGCGTGGAGGTGAACTCCTCGATGCGGGCGATGCCCGTCATGGCCATGTTCTGGGTGATCTCGACGGCGTTGGTGCTCCATGGCGTGATCATCTCGCGCCTGGGTCCTATGAAGGTGCCCCGCAACGTGTCGTCGTTCACTCGCTGGCCGCCCAGCAGCCATTCCAGTTTCTTTACTTCAGTGGGTGAAAGAGCGTGGTCGGCATCGACCGCATAGATGGTTTTCGCTCCTTTTTTGAAGAATGTGATCATATTCCTTGTGATATGTGTGGATTGTTGAGAATCTTGATTCCGCCCACAAAATTACTTAAATCTCATGGCAATAAAAAGCAATTGCCTCTGGTTTTTTCGTTTTATTGTCGCTGCCGTTGTTCCACCCCCACTCTCTGCCTGGGCGGGCACAAAAGAAAACTGCCCGCGCCGCACAGTGGCGGCTCGGGCAGCAATCTCTTCTCTTTTTTGTATAAATCAGCCTAAATAGGCTTTCAGCAATTTGCTCTTCTGTCCTTTCAAGCGGCGTATGGCCTTCTCCTTGATCTGGCGCACACGCTCGCGGGTGAGGTCAAACTTGGCTCCTATCTCCTCAAGGGTCATCTCCTGGCAGCCTATGCCGAAGAACATCTTGAGGATGTCGCGCTCGCGGGGATTGAGCTGGTCGAGGGCACGGTTCACTTCCTTGGCCAGCGACTCCTGGTTGAGCGAGGCATCGGCCATGGGCGAGTCGTCGTTGGGCAGCACGTCGAGCAGGCTGTTGTCCTCGCCGTCGACAAAGGGGGCGTCGACCGAAACGTGGCGGCCCGACACCTTCATGGTGTCGGCAATCTTCTCCACTGGCACGTCGAGCTGGTCGGCAAGCTCCGAGGCCGATGGGCGGCGCTCGTTTTCCTGCTCAAAGCGTTGCAGGGCCTTGCCTATCTTGTTGAGCGACCCCACCTGGTTGAGGGGCAGGCGCACGATGCGCGACTGCTCGGCCAGCGCCTGGAGTATGGACTGGCGTATCCACCACACCGCATAGGAGATAAACTTGAAGCCGCGCGTCTCATCGAATTTCTGGGCTGCCTTTATAAGGCCTAAATTACCCTCGTCGATCAAGTCGGGAAGACTCAATCCCTGATTCTGGTACTGCTTTGCCACCGATACTACAAATCGAAGATTGGCGCTCACAAGTTTGTCGAGAGCAGCTTGATCACCTTGCTTGATGCGTTGTGCAAGCTCAACTTCCTCGTCGACGGTGATAAGGTCCTTTCGGCCTATTTCCTGTAGATACTTGTCAAGCGATGCACTCTCGCGATTGGTGATTGATTTTGTAATCTTAAGTTGTCTCATTTATTACGATGATGTTGATGTAGAGTTTAAATCAAGCAAAGGTAGTAATTTATCCTTGCTTGGCCAAATCTTTGGCCGCATTTTTTGTGCCAATGCAATTATTTAACTCCATTTTGTCGCTTTTATTGTGGATCCGGGTGCTTAAATGCCAATATTTCATGGCGTGCCGGCCATATATGTGGCCTCAGGGTTTAGATAGGTGGAAAAATTAACGTATATTTGCGTTTGTAAAACGACGGCGGCACTGCACCGCATGGTTCACCGAGTGGTCTGTGTTGTGCCGACGGCGAGAAACTGGCAAGATAATTGTAGAAAGGAGAATAATCAACAACTCGAAATGATGAAAAAAACGGTATTGATGTGCCTCGTGGCGCTCGTGGCGCTCGTGGGCTGCAAGCGCGACCCGGTCGACATCTACAAGCAGAACGAGTCGGGGGTGGTGATGGTGCTCAACAAGTTCTACTACAAGATGCGCCTGCCCAACGGCCGGTACTTGTATTTCTCAGGGCTCGACGAGGATGGAAATCTCGAGAACCTGACCGACGTTGAGGAAAAAATACGCAACAACGCCCAGGTGTCGTTTGGCACGGCATTTTTTGTCGACGACCGTGGCACAATGCTCACCAACCGCCACGTGGCCTCGCCGCCCATCGACCGCGATCTGGTGAAGCAGGGCTTTGCGCAACTGGTGCGCTCGGTTGCCGCCGGGCTCGAGTTGCGCATGCAGGAGCTGGAGCAAGAGTACCGCGCCCTGGAGCTGCAGCGCAGCGATGACTCCTACTATTATGACGATGAGGGCAACCTGGTGCAGGAAGAGGCCGACAACACCGATATCGACTACCGCCAGCAGCAGTTGCAGCAGGCCTACTTCGAGCTTGAGGCCAACTTGAGCAACGTGGAGCAGTTGAGCGACGCGTCGCAAATCGACATCAAGCCGGTGTGCCGGCTGGGCATCGCCTACGACAACAGTCACGTGAACAGCGACGCCGACTTCTTGCAGCGCAACCCTTGCACTGTGGTGCGCATGGCCGGCGATGAGGATGTTGACTTGGCCTTGCTCAGGCTCGACAACGGCACCACTCCCCGCGGCGTGCACGTCTTTGACATTGCGGGCAGCCGTAGCGGCTGGCTGAGCCGCTTGCTGGGCCGCGGCAGCGGCGACGATGACCTCAAGATCAACTCCAAGGTGTACATGATAGGTTATAACGCCGGGCCAGTGGTGGGCTCGACGCGCAGGGGCATCAAGGCACAGTTCACGAGCGGCAATGTCACGCAGCAACCCGACGGGCAACGTGTGCTCTACAGCATTCCCACTGTTGAAGGCTCGAGCGGCAGTCCCGTGGTCGACGAGAATGGCAACCTGGTGGCAGTGAACTTTGCCAAGCTGGCCGTGGGGCATGCCGAGAATTTCAACTTCGGCATCCCGCTCTCCAAGGTGAAGCAATTCCTGAGACTAAAGTAATAAGAACAGTTACGACTCTGAAAAAAAACAATTTATGGATCATCTACCCGAGCACGATGTGCCGATGCTGGTCTCGGCCATCAACTTCTTGTTGCGCGACGAGGAGTTTGACAATCTCGACCAGATATGTTATCACTTCAACCTCGACCGCAGGCAGCTCGAGGCAAGGCTCGAAGCCGCAGGCTTCCACTACGACGAGCGCCACAATCGGGTGTGGTGATGCTTTTCTCCCTTTTAAATGCAATGATATTTTGACTTCAATACACACTCTCACCCAATGATTACACGCGACAGCATCGAGCAGGCCTACAGTTTCTTCCACCAGAAGTGGAGGGTATACAAGTTCTCGACCATGGAGTGGCAGCGCGACGACATTGAGAGCGCCATAGGCGACTATGTGGCAATGATGAGCCCCGACCTGTACCAGGCCATTGCCCGTGGCAACAGCCACTATCTGCTCGACCACACCGCCTTTGCGGCCGACTTGGAGTCGGCCGTCGGCCGTCTTGAGCAACTCCTGGCTTGAGCCGGGTTCAGAATACCAGCCCCAGGTTGATGTAGAACGAAGCCTTGTGGCTCATCGAGTTCCAACCCACATAGGCGCCCAGTGGACCCACGATGGTGCGGTACACATAGCCGGCGCGCACACCGAAGTAGGGGGTGTGGTCAAGGGTGTTTTTCACTTTCTCGCCATGCTCGGCCACGGCAAAGTCGGCCAGCACAAAGTTGTTTTGCGTCAGTTGGTAGCGGGCGCCCATGTCGACGGCGGCAAAGCTGTTGCCGGTGTACTCCACGTGGCCGAGGCCGGCAAAGGGCAGCTGCTGGTCGAAGTAGTGGCCAAACCATGGGCCGCCCACATAGTTTTGCAGCACATAGGGGGCCGTGTCCTTGAAAATGAGTCGCCCGTAGACGCCGGGCTGCAGCACCATGTGGCTGCCCACCCGCCAGGTGCTGCGCCAGCGTGCCATGACGGTCGCCAGAGCGCTTGTGCCGTGGAAATGTACAAAATTGGTAGTGTATAGGCCCGCTTGCACCTCGGCGCTTGACCCGCGTGTGGTGAAGTAGGTGTCGTCTTCGTCATTATAATACAGGCGGGCGTGATAGGAGAAGTAATGGTCGTTTTCGATGAGGATACTGTCGGCCCCGTTGCGTCCCAGCATGTCGCGGTAGCGATAGTAGCTCCAGCGCACATAGAGGTCCATCATGAAGTTGCTCACCACAAATCCCTTGAAACCGAGCTCGGCCATGTGGCGGTAGTAGCGCATGTCGTAGTAGCGCTTGCCGTGGCGGTAGAGGTCGATGTCGTTGTAGGAGAAGTTGTAGCCCAGCGCGAGGTTGCATGTGCTCGATGTGCTCAGGGTAGAGTTGAGGCCGGCCTTGATGCGCTTGCCCAGGCGCAGCTTCGCCTCGAGGGTGTAGGGATGTTTTTTGAGTCCTGCAATGTTGGGGAAGAAACTTTCAAATTGTATGGCGGCAAGCTCCTCGCTGTCGAACCGCGCTCCCAGATACACCTGGCTGGCTTTTTTCCCCTCGGTGTCGAAGTGCAGCCGGTAGCCATTGCTGTGGTCGCCCAGCAGCTGGTAGCTGGCGTCGTTGTAGTAGAGCCGCCCGCGCAGCTCGGTGATGACGTTCTCAATCTGGTCGATGCTGAGCTGCTTGCGCTCGAGGTGAAATTTCTTGCGCAGCAGGTGCTCTTCGGCAGGCAGCACGTGGGTAAAGGTGACGGCGGCAATGGGCACGGTCTCGAGCACGGGGTGGCTGTAGCCGGCTGAGCGGCGGCGGGCGGTGTTGGCGGTGGTGTCGTCGTCCAGTGCCAGGCCCAGGCGGGCCTTGAGGGCCATGAGCTCGTGCCAGTGGCTCATGGCGCAACGCTCGCCGCGGGCGATAAGGGTGTCGACAGCTGCTGGCTGGAAGCTCATCGAGTTGTAGGGGTCGGCGTCGATTTGCAGGGCAATGTCGGTGTCGGCCCAGTTCTGGCGAAACTTGTTCTCGGTGTGCACCTCGGCAATGCGCGTGATCACGGCACCAGGCTTGTTGAAGTCGGCGTTGGTCATGTCCTTTATCTTGTTCAGGTTCACGCCTATCACATAGTCGGCGCCCATGCTGCGTGCCACGTCTACAGGGTAGTTGTTGCGCAGGCCGCCGTCGACAAGCACCATCGAGTCGAGCCTCACGGGGGTGAACATGCCGGGAATCGACATAGATGCCCGCATGGCTTGGGCCACATAGCCGCTGTGCAAGTCCACTTCCTGGAACTTGACCATGTCGGTAGCCACAGCGCAGTAGGGTATGGGCATGGTGTTGAAGTCGATGGAATCGTGGAAGCCCACGGCCAAGTGCGCGAACAGGTTGGCCAGGTTCTGCCCCTTGACCAGGGCCTGCTGCGTGAAAGCGCCCTTGCCCAGCTGTGAGAGAGGCAGCGTGTAGACGTACTGGTCGCCCCGTGTTCTCGATTCCAGGTTCATCTGCTTGCGGTCGAGGTTGTCGCTCAGCAGGAAGTTCCAGTCCTGGTGGCGCACGAGCGAGTCGAGCTCGGTGGCGCTGTAGCCCATGGCGTAGAGCCCGCCCACGAGCGAGCCAATGCTGGTGCCGCATATCATGTCGACAGGGATGCCAGCGCGCTCAATGACCTTGAGCACACCCACGTGGGCCATGCCCTTGGCACCGCCGCCGCCCAGCACGAGGGCCACTTTGGGCCTGTGGCCTGGAGGGACCGCTGTGGCCGTGGCGGGCAAAACAGTGTCGGCTGCAATGCCCGTGGTGCGGGCCGCAGCCGACAATGTGGTTGACAGTGATAACAGTAAAAATAGAGTGAGCACCAGTTTTTGCATGATTTGAGCGCTTTTGGAATGATGAGATGTGCAAATTTATGTTTTTTTCTCGTCATGGCCAAATTGGGCAGGGTGCCACAGTGTGCTCACTCGCTGTGTGTGTTGTGCATGGATCGATGCGTGTGCAGAGGCGGGGGGCTCACTTGGGCCTTGCCTCGAGCGAGAGGGCGATGCGCTTGCTCCCGCTCCAGCGCTCTTGCCAGCGGTGCAGCGAGCTGAGGCAGTTGAATGTGATGAATGGAATGGTGAAGCCCAGCAGAGCGATGGCTGGAGTGTACCAGCTGGAAATGAGCACGATGCTCAGCGTGGCCCATAGGAGTGTACTTGTGTTCATAGTCGTATGATGTGTTAAAGTGTTGTTGTTTCTGTTTTACAGTTGCAAAGTAAATGGGCACAAGTGCCAAAAATAGGCATTGCAGTGTTAACTAAAATTAAATTCTTCTCGTCAACTGTTTTTTGGGGGGCGTGTGTGTCCAAAATTAACAGCCATGGCTTGGTAGCGAGGTGGGGGAGCACTATCTTTGCACACTCGTGCCGCGTTTAACGCATGTGTTGCAACGTAGCGCGGTGCGCAATATTGATAAAATTAAAATATTAGAATATGAGAAATTATTTTCCTGAAAATTTGAGACTGCTGGCGGCCCTGGCTGCATGGATGCTGCTGGGCGCGGCGTCGTGGGCCCAGCCCGAGGTGACCGCGCAAGCTCCTCGTGGGTGCCTGCTGCAAGTTGACCCGTGCTATCAGGCAATAGTCAGCCGGGGGCAGCGGCGCGTGCCTTCGCACTTTGACGACGGCGACAAGGGCAGTGTTGTGCGCAACACAGGCCGCGTCTACACCTTCAGACTCGCCACGCTTGTGGCACCCGAGTATATCGATGTGTGGTTCCCCGAGTATGGCGGCAACGCCCGTGCCCACAAAGATGAGGTGCGAGCCAAGATACACGACTGGTGGGATCGTCTCGAGCAAGCGCTCAACGAGCTCTATCGCGAGCCTGTGGGCATAGCCTTCAAGGTGGTGCGCGACGACCGTCTCATCCTCTTCGACTATGCCGAGATCGGCAACCAGGCCTCGCGTGCCATCGACTTGATACTGAGCCGCAAGTATATCGACAGCCTGCTCAATGTGCCCGACGGCTACGACCTGGGCATTGTGGTGGGCAACCCGGGCGGCGGCCGTGCCGGCACTGCCTGGCTGGGCAGTGCCGTGGGCTACAACAAGGGAGCTGCCGTGGCAGTCAACTCGTTCACGACCATTGCCCACGAGATAGGGCATTGCTTCGGAGCCTCGCACACGCACCAGAAGGATGATTCCAACTGTACCGAACCGGGCCAGGGCACGAGTGTGATGAGCTACGGCTCGCCGCGCGACTTCTTTGCCCTGTCGAGCATTGCACAGATGCGGTCGGTGCTGGCCAACATCAACTACTACACCGACGAGGCGCGTACGCAACTGGTGGAGGTGCAGCACGACTCTACTGTAAACCGCCCCTGTGCCAGCGACGAGCAGGGCGAGACTCCCGTAATCGACCGCGAGCAGCTCAGGGCCGAGTATGCTGTGACCGCCGGAAGCAACTTCCAGATTGCAGTGCCTGTGACCAGAGCGGCAGGCGACGCGAGCGGCTACTACTACAGTGTGCACCCCTACGATGTGTCGCTCGACAATGTGGACAATGCCAACCCGCTCAAGCCGGCCTTCAAGGAGACGCGCGACAGCTGCGTGGCCTTTGAGCCCCGATATATCGACCCGGTGAATGTGAAAGCCGACAAAAACTTGCTCGAGCCCTATTCCGACAGCTCGATGCCTGGCGTCTACACCTTCATGGCGGCTGTGCGCAACCACTCGCGCTACGACAGCAAGGCGGTGAAGGTGAGAATCGTGAAGGGCGAGCCATTCAGAATCACCCAGGTCGACTGTGTGGCCCAGAGCTATGTGCGTTCGATTGGCCGCGACTGCACCTTGCACTGGGAGCCCTGCACAGCCCTGTACGGGCGCGACAGCAAGGTGCGCATCCTCATGTCGGACGATTTCGGACGCACCTACAAGTATATCTTGGCCGACGGCGTGCCCAACGACGGGCAGCACACCGTGACCTTGCCCTATGTCACAATAGGCACCGGCAAGTTTCACGGCTGGTCGATTCAGGAGTATGGCGGCCGTTTCAAGATCGAGGTGATGGGCGAGGCGGCCTATGCTGTATATCCCGAGGCGGCCTACAGCTACAACGAGAGCAACCCGTCGCACTCGATACCGGCGGGCTTCACGCTCAATCCCACCGATCAGAGATATGCCTTTGCCACAGTCTCGGGGGCGCCGTTGCCTGCCGCAATCGACACGATTGCCAGTGTTGCCTCGCTGCCGGCACCGGTCGAGTTGGTGGCCTATCGCACACGCAACCCCAGCGAGACCCATGCGGCCACAGTGGCCCCCGATGTGACCGAGGGCAGCATCGTGCGCCGCAGCTACACGGCCCGCTGCGGCGACGTCGACTACAGCTACACGCAGGTTTTCAAGTTGCCCGATGTGGTGCCCCAGCACGAGTTGCTGCGCCGCAAGGCTGCACAGCTCAAGCCCATGGCCAGTGAGCTGCGCCGCAACTTGGGCCGGCTGGGCTATCCCGGCACTCAGCTCGAGGCCTCGCTACGTCTGTTGGCACTATACGATAAGGTGTACGGCGACAACGAGGTGAAGGCCTCGGCCACCATGGCACAGCTCGAGGAGCTCGCCAGCGTGCTCACCACCCTCACGCACATTGGCGACAACGATGTGGTGATGCCCGAAAACGGCCGCTACTACCAGTTGCGCTTCTACCTCGACCCCTATGGGCGCGAGAAGTACTGGTATCTTGCCGAGGACGACGACAACGGGCAGTACTTCACCACCGACTCTGCCCAGGCTGCCCGATGGTTGTGCACCCGTGCCGCCAGTGGCGCCTTGCATTTCATCGGTGACAAGGGCAAGGAGGCCTTCGACGACTACACCCCGGCCGGCCACAACGAGCGTAACCTGGTGTTTGACTCGTTTACCAATCCTGGCCACGATCTCACCCTGCAGCGGGGCTACAGCTGGGGAGCATTCACCTTGCTCAATCCTGCGGGCTTCGGGTGCCAGATGAGCGTGGGCGGTCGGTTCTCTACCGTGCGTGGTGCTGGCAATGGCCCCATGACTGTCGACCAGCGTTGCAACTGCACGGCCGGCCTCGTGGTATCGACCGATGTCCAGCTCATCGACTTGGGCTCGACTGCCGTCACGAGTGTCGAGGCGGCTCCTCGTGGCAACGGCTCTCGCGATGTGTACAGCCTCGACGGCCGGCTGATGGGCCAGTCGCTCGACGGCCTTGCCCCTGGGGTGTATATCTACAAGGGCAAACTCTACATCAAGCGTTAGCCTCGCGAGCGGCCTCGTGCCGACGTGTGCCTTGGTTCTGATTTTTCTGAGAGAAAAAACTCTCAGATACGATAAAATTGTTGTATCTTTGCTTATGGCTTCTAAGTTTAGGCTTTATTGTTTCGCGATTTTAAAGTAACTCGTTTTTCAATGAGACTAATAAACTTTGAAGCTTTTTTTTTATTGCAAATCCACAATGTATACGCATGAGCGAACTTCCACTTGTGCAACATAAGTAATGAATGAGTATGCCCGAGAACAATAGCTTGGCAAATAAGCGCATAGCAAAGAATACGGTTCTTCTCTACATGAGAATGCTGTTGTTGCTTGCTATCAGTTTATATACCTCAAGGATAGTTCTAAACACCCTGGGCGTCACCGATTATGGCATCTACAATGTCGTGGGCGGTGTGATTACCATTCTGGGCTTTGTCACGGGCTCTCTGGGCGGAGCTACATCGCGATACATTACAACCGCCTTGGGCAAGGGCAATAAGCACGCGCTCCTGAAACTGTTTAGCAGCATCCTGTTCATTCATTATTTCGCTGGAGCCATTATTTTTGTGTTGAGCGAAACCGTCGGGTTGTGGTTTGTTCTCACGCAATTGAATATTCCCACTGGCAGGATGCCGGCTGCAATGTGGGTCTACCAGCTCTCGATACTGGCTGCCATTGTCAACATGATAAGCATTCCATACAATGCTGTGATCATAGCGCATGAAAAGATGTCGGCTTTTGCCTACATCAGCCTTCTCGATGCCACGTTGAAGCTGTTGATTGCTTTCTTGCTACAGATCAGTCCCACCGACAAGCTTATTTTGTATTCGGTCCTGATACTGCTGGTGCAGCTTTTAGACAGGCTCCTCTATTATTTTTATTGCCAAAAGCACTTTGAGGAAACAAGGACTAAGGCAAAGTACAACAAAGAATTGTTTAGAGAAATATCGGCCTATGCAGGTTGGACAATCACCGGGGAATTGTCGGTTGTGGGCTACACCCAGGGATTGAATGTGCTGCTCAACATCTTCTTCAACCCCGCCGTGAATGCAGCAAGAGGCATTGCGGTGCAAATTCAGGGTATATGCAGCCAGTTCAGTACCAACTTTGAAATGGCGCTCAACCCACAGATAACTAAAAACTATGCTCAAGGCAACTTGGAGCGCATGCATCATCTCATCATTCATGGCTCAAAGTTTTCCTATTACATATTCTTTTTTATCCTTTTGCCATTGACGCTCGAGGCGCCGTTTGTATTAAAAATATGGTTAGGAGAGGTGCCGCCCTATTCTGTCATTTTTCTACGGCTCACGCTTGTCATCGGCATCCTTTTTACGCTCAAGAATTTCATCATTGTAGCAGTACATGCAACCGGAACGATAAAACGGTTTCAAATCATTGAAACTTCTATGCTCCTCTCGATTGTCCCAATTGCCTACATTGGACTTAAATATTTTCATTTTGCTCCCGAGAGCGTATTTATTGTTCATATAGCTGTAGAGATTGTCACGCAACTGGTCAGACTGATGATCGTTTTGCCCATGATTGGCATGTCGATGCTGGTCTACATGAAAAAAGTGGTGTTGCCGCTTGTCGTGGTAACGATAATTGCGCCAGTGCTGCCCACTGTGCTCTACATGTATTTAGGCAATGCCGTGGTCAATTTCTTCGTCGTGTGCCTCGCAGCTGTAGTATCCTCGTGCTTGACGATATATTACATAGGTTGCACAGGGCAGGAACGCAGTTTCATCAATGCTCAACTGGCGAGTGTAGCAAGTAAATTCAATATCTCGTTTAAGAAATAAGATTCATCACATGAATGTCCTTTTTCTCACTTCCTTCAAGGTGAGCCCTACCCAAGGTGGGACTGAGCGTGCAACTATCTCGGTAGCTACAGGCCTTCGTGAGATATATGGCTGGCACTGCTTCTCAGCCTATATCGTTGACGCCGCTACCACAAGGGCCGAGTGCTTCGACGCCGAATACTGCGTGGGGGGCAAGGGGCGGTTGAATGCGCTGCGCGACATCATTGTCGACAACGACGTCGACTTTGTTGTGGTTCAGGGAATTTTTGAATTGGTGAAGCCGCTACGGGCGATGACCCGCGATTTAAAGTGCATGACGGTCGTTGCCCACCATTTCCAGCCTGGCTGGGAAACACATTTCATGACCTTTGACGACTATGTGGGCCAGTGGAAAAAGTCTCCCGACCCTTTGAGGTGGTGCAAAAGGGGCGTCGACTTGCTTCTTTACCCCATACTCAGAGCCCGGTATCTGCACAAGTTGCCTGCTGAGTATCATGAAGCCTATGCCTGTGCCGACGCAGTTGTGCTATTGAGCAAAAACCACGTGCGGCCTTTCATGCAGTTTGGGCACATCGATGACGAGCGCAAGTTCCATGTCATCCCCAACAGCTTGTCTTTTCCCACGTTCTTGCCTAAGGAGAAAATCAACAACAAGAAGAATGTTGCCTTGATCGTTTCTCGCTTAGACGACCCTCCCAAAAGAATATCTTTGGCCATCAAGATATGGAATGTCGTGAAGCAGCACAAGGAGGCCGAGGACTGGAAGCTAAACATAGTGGGTCACGGCCCTTACATGCATGCTTATCAACAGTTGATAAAGAAGCTGGGCACGCCCGACGTTTATCTCCTCGGCAGGCAGGCGCCCAATAGGTTCTACGAGGAGTCGTCTATCTTCATGATGACCTCCAAGAGCGAGGGTTGGGGCCTCACTGTGACCGAGGCTCAGCAAATGGGTGTTGTGCCCATAGCTTTTAATAGCTACGCATCGCTGTGCGACATCATCACCGACGGCGACAATGGCTTGGTGATACCAGAATGTGATGCGGCACTGTATGCCGAAAAGCTGCTTTGGCTCATGAGCCATGTGCCCGAAAGAAGAAGGCTGGCGGCACAGGCGATCGACAGTGCTCATCGATATGAAAACAGCAAGATTGTAGAGCTATGGCATGCGCTATTCAAACAGCTAAAAGATGAAAAATAAGATATTTTTCGTTTTTTATATAACGCATGTTAAATGTAGCTCCAGGCTGTGAGAATTATGGAAATTAATACCTATATTTGTCTCAATCATTATCTATTAACAACCATAAAATCAACTGAGAAATTATGAGTATTACAAGAGCAACCTATGTTGGCAATGGTAGAGTAGAGGCTGTGCACAACGCCTCGCAAGTGATGGTTACAACCGATGCCGGCAAGGCAGTGGGCGGCCTGGGTGTGCACCAGACCCCCGTTGAGCTGCTGGGCAACGCGCTGGCAGCCTGCGCCCTCACCATCATGGGCCTGCAGGCCGGCAAGGCTGGTGTAGACTTCACAGGCTGCTATGCCGAGGTGGGAGAGTGCGAGGAAGACATGCAGAAGTTTGTGGTCACCCGCATCCCCATCACTTTCCATCTCAAGGCCTCGTATGATGCCAAACTGCGTGCCAAGCTCGAGAGCTTCGCCCACAGGGCCTGCTTTGTGGGCAACACGCTCACGGCCGAGAAGGCTTTCACGTTCATCTATGAGTAGGGCTTGCCCTCCTCCATGCATCCAGCCCCGCAGCGACGGCACACCCACATGGTCTTGCAAGTCGCTGCGGGGCTTGCTTTTTGGCTTTTCCTTGCAACGTTTACTGGGTGCCTGTGACAGAAAAATATTTCAATTATTAAAAATATATGTGCTTTAAATCGTGAAAAATTCAATATATCGGAATAGAATTTTGTATTTCACTTTAAATGTAAAATAATTTTGCTTGTAATTTAGGATTGCTGTAATTTTGCAACCAGCAAGTATGAACTACAACGATAAAAACATAGAACAGGCGCTGCGCGAGCGCATCTTGATACTCGACGGAGCCATGGGTACACTCATCCAGAGCAAGGCGCTGCGTGAGAGCGACTATGCTACGGGCCCCTTTGCGGGGTGGCCTGTTGCCCTCAAGGGCGACAACGATGTGCTCAACCTCACGCGCCCCGATGTGATACAGGCAATACACCGCAGCTACATCGAGGCGGGGAGCGACGTGATCACGACCAACACGTTTAACTGCACACGCATTTCTCAACAAGAGTACAGTTGCCAGGAGCAGGTGGGCGCCATGGCCCTTGCCGGGGCGCGTCTTGCCCGCGAGGCGGCCGATGCTGCCGGGCGCACTGTGTGGGTGGCGGGGAGCTTGGGCCCTACCAGCAAGTCGCTCTCGCTGCCCAGCGATGTGAATGTGCCCGAGAGCCGTGCTGCCAGCTTCGACGAGATGGCCTCCTGCTACCGCGAGACGGTGAGAGCCTTGCGCGAGGGCGGTGTCGACGTGCTGCTGCTCGAGACGTGCTACGACGCCCTCAATGCCAAGGCTGCTCTATATGCCATAAGCCAGGTCGATGAGGAGCTGGGCTGTCGCATCCCGGTCATGTTGTCGGTCACGGTCAACGACCGTAGCGGCCGCACCTTGACGGGGCAGACGCTCGCGGCCTTCTATTGCAGCGTGAGCCACTACCCGCTGCTCTCGTTCGGGCTCAATTGCAGCTTTGGGGTGACCGAGTTGCGGCCCCTGCTAGAACGGCTGGCTGCCACAGTGCCGGCCTTCATCAGCCTGTATCCCAACGCGGGCTTGCCCAACGCCATGGGCGACTACGACGAGACGCCGTGCTACACGGCCCGGCACATCGATGACATGGCTCAGGCCGGGCTGCTCAACCTGGCTGGCGGTTGCTGCGGCACCACGCCCGAGCACATTGCCCACATTGCACGCGCCCTGCGCGGCGTGAAGCCTCACGTGCCCTGTCGCGATCAGGAGCACCTTGTGGTGTCGGGCCTCGAGACGGTGACGGTCGACAAGGCCGTGACCAACCTGGTGAATGTGGGCGAGCGCACCAATGTGGCTGGCAGCCGCAAGTTTGCCCGCCTCATTGCCGCGGGCAATCTCGACGAGGCCTTGCGGGTGGCACGCGACCAGATTGAAAACGGTGCCAGTATCATCGACATCAACATGGACGATGCCATGCTCGACAGCCGCCAGCACATGCGCCGCTTTGTGCGCTGCACGGCCAGCGACCCAGCTGTGGCCCGTGCGGCGCTCATGATTGACTCGTCCGACTGGGACACGATCGTCGAGGGGCTGAAAAACGCGCAAGGCAAGTGCATCGTCAACTCCATCAGTCTCAAGGAGGGCGAGCAGGCCTTCCTGGCCAAGGCCCGTGAACTGCGCAGGCTGGGGGCCGCCGTTGTGGTCATGGCCTTCGACGAGCGCGGGCAGGCTACCTGCCTCGAGCGCAAGGTGGAGATATGCCGCCGGGCCTATGACCTACTCACGCAGCAAGTGCATTTTCCTGCCCACGACATCATCTTCGACGTCAACGTGCTCTCGGTGGGCACGGGCATCGAGGCCCATGCCCGCTATGCGGTCGACTTCATCGAGGCTGTGCGCTGGATCAAGGCTCATCTGCCCGGGGCGCTCACGAGCGGAGGCGTGTCCAATCTGTCGTTTGCCTTCAGGGGCAACACGGTGGTGCGCCAGGCCATGCACTCGGTGTTTCTTTACCATGCCATTCAGGCCGGCCTCGACATGGCCATCATCAATCCTGGCATGATACAGGTGTATGATGAGATCGAGCCACGATTGCTCAAGGCCGTGGAAGATGTGATACTCGATCGCCGAAGCGATGCTACCGAGGCGCTCATCGCCCTGGCTCAAGAAATCAAGACCCAGGGGCAGGAGACTGCAAGTCACGAGTCGACGGCTGCTGCCCAGTGGCGCAGCGGCAGTGTAGACGAGCGGCTGGCCCACGCACTGGTGAAGGGCGTGAGCGACTACCTGGCTGTCGACGTTGCCCAGGCACTCGAGCAGTGCGGCGGCAATGCTGTGCAGGTCATCGAGGGGCCGCTCATGGCTGGCATGGAGCGCGTGGGGCAGTACTTCGGCGAGGGCAAGATGTTTCTGCCCCAGGTCGTGAAGAGCGCCAAGGTGATGAAGCAGGCTGTGGCCCTGCTTCAGCCTGAGCTTGAAAAACGCAACTCTGGCAACTTGCTGGTTGGCAAATCTCGTATAGTGCTGGCCACTGTGAAGGGCGATGTACACGACATCGGGAAGAATATCGTGAGCATTGTGCTGGCTTGCAACAACTTGGAGGTCATCGACTTGGGAGTGATGGTCGACAACACAACGATACTGGCTGCCGCACGGCGCTATGAGCCGGTGCTCGTGGGCGTGAGCGGCCTCATCACACCCTCGCTCAAGGAAATGGAAAACTTGTGCCGTCTCTTCGAGCGCGAAGGCATGAGGGTGCCCATCTTTGTGGGCGGTGCCACTACCTCGGCCGTACACACGGCAGTGAAACTGGCCCCCTTGTACAGCGGCGGTGTAATATATGGTGGCGATGCCTCGAGCACCTCGGTCTTTGCCAAGAAGTACCTGGCTCATCCCGCCCAGGAGCTGGCCGTGCTGCGGCAACGCCAGCAGCAACTGCGCCACGTGTATGCCGCCAGCCACAAGATGGCGTTGATGCCCTATGGCCAGGCTTGTGCCAGCGCCCCGCGTCTCGAGGCCGTGCAATGCTATCCGCGCCGGCGCGAGGTGCCGTTGCAAGTGAGCATTGAGCAGGTGGAGCCGCTCATCGACTGGCACATGCTGCTGCACTACTGGGGCTTCAAGCCTGGACAGGAGAGCAGCGAGCAGGCTCGGCTGGCGCTGGCTGCAGCCCGGCAGCAACTCGAGCAGGTGAAACGCGATAGCAGCATCGCCCTAAGGGCTGTTGTGAAATACTATGATGCCTGCCGCCAGGGCAACGATATTGTGCTCGACAATGGCACGCGGCTGCCCATGCTCAGGGCTCAGAGCGGCAAGTGCGAGTCGCTGGCCGACTTTTTCCCCGAGCAGGGCACTGCCCCTATAGGCCTCTTCTGTGTCACGGCCGTCGACCGGTTGAGCGAGGGCGATCCCAAAGACTTTGAGCACCTCATGCAGCAGGGCCTGGCAGCGCGCTTGGCCGAGGCTGCGGCCCAGTGGCTGCAAGAGCAGCTCTATAAGCCTGGCGATGTGGTGATAAGGCCCGCTTTTGGCTATGCAACTTGCCCCGATCACAGCCTCAAGGCGATAGTCGTCGATGCCCTCGATGCCCGCGAGCTGCTGGGTCTGTCGCTCACCGAGAGCTACATGATAGTGCCGGCTACCAGTGTGTGTGGTCTGCTTGTGGCTCACCCCGAGGCTCACTATTTTGCCGTGGGGAAAATCGACCGTGACCAGCTGGCCGACTATGCCCGCCGGCGCCGACTGCCCGTCGAGGAAGTAGAAAAATTATTAATCAACAATGTGCAATGACCAAGATTATCGACATCATCAACGGCAGCCACAAGCCCTTTGCCTCGTTCGAGATAGTGCCGCCCCTCAAGGGCAACGATGCGGCGCGCCTCTATGCGGCCATTGAACCGCTCATGCAGTTTGCCCCGCCGTTTATCAACGTCACCTGTCACCGCGACGAGGTGGAATATATCGACAACGGCGATGGCACCTACTCGCGCCTGACCCTGGCCAAGCGCCCCAGCACACTGGCCATCACGGCGGCCATCATGAGCCACTTCGACGTCGAGGTGGTGCCTCATGTGATATGCGGCGGGGCCTCGAAAACCAAAATCGAAAGCGAACTGCTCGACCTCAACTTCATGGGTATCGACAATGTGGTGGCCCTGCGCGGCGACGCCATGACGGGGCAAAAGTTTTTCCAGCCCGAGCCCGATGGCTTTGCCCACAGCGATGAGCTGGTGGCCATGATTGCGCGACTCAACCGTGGCGAGTATCTCGACCCCAATGTAAAAAACGGCATATCCACCGACTTCTGCGTGGGCGTGGGAGCCTACCCCGAGAAGCACTACGAGGCAGCCAATCTTGAGACCGACATCGCTCATCTCAAGGCCAAGGTCGATGCTGGCGCCCACTATGTGATTACGCAGATGTTTTTTGACAACAGCCGCTACTACGACTTTGTGCGGCGGTGCCGTGTGGCAGGCATCACGGTGCCCGTCATCCCCGGGCTCAAGCCCTTGTCCACGTTGCGCCAGCTTGAGCTGCTGCCCCGCAGCTTCCACATCGACCTGCCTCACGACCTGGTGACGGCCATTCTCCAAGCTCCCGACCCCGAGGCGGTGTATGAGGTGGGCATAGAGTGGTGCATTGCGCAAAGTCGCGACCTGCTGGCCCATGGCGTTCCGGCCATTCACTACTACACGATGGGCAAGGCCCGCAACGTGACAGCTGTGGTGCAGACTGTGTTTTGATTGCTCCCGCCACGGGTGGCGGCATTGCACAGCGTGGGGTGGATAAAAGAAAAACGATTATTTCTTTTTGTGCTCTTTGGCCCTCAGCACCTTGGCTTTGGCCGCATGGCGGTCGGCCAGGTCGTCGAGGCCCAGAGCCTCATAGATGGCTGCAAGAGCCTCGTGGGGCAGGGCTGCCGTGCGCTTGGCCTTGATGGCACGCTTGTAGGCCTTGATGGCGTTGGGCACGTCTTTCTGCGAGCCGTGGTATTGCGCCATGGCGACGAGTGCGTCGTAGTTGCCCGGCTCAATCTTGAGTGCCTGCTCGATGGTGGCGAGTGCCTTGCGGGACTCGTCGATGATCATGAGCAGCCTTGCCTTGCCCAGGTAGGCCGGGATGCAGGCGGGGCTTATGTCGATGGCCTTGTTGTAATTGGCCAGGGCCGAGCGCATGGCGATTTCGTCGAGCGCGGGCTGGCTTGTGCCATAGGACGTCGATGGCTCCTCGGCGAGGCTGCCCATTCCCAAACTTTGGTCGCCCATTGCCGTGAACTCGAGTGCCAGCTTGCGCAGCATTTTGTTTTGAGCGTCGATGACTTGAGCGAGATTTTTTATTTCCTTTTCCTGGCGGTTGAAGCGTTGCAGCTTGAGGGCGGCCAGGCGTTGCACTGCCGGCTTAAGGGTGACGTCGTGCAGCAGGCGTGCCTGCGACAGGGCGGCAATGCACTCGCCAAACTCATTGTGGTCGAAGGCGTGCACGGCTCTCAGATAGAGATGGCGGGCTTTTTCCTGCTCGATGGCGCTGTCGATGACTTGCTGATTGTTGAATTGATGACTGAAGGCAACCACGGCGCTCGACACGATGATGTCGCGCATGCTCAAGGGCTTGAGCAGGGTGATGCCCTCGAGCGAGGTGCAGCGCGACAGGGCCACATAGGTCTGCCCGCTGGTGAAGGCGCCGCCGGCAAAGTCGATGACCACCTTGCCGAAGGTGAGTCCCTGGCTCTTGTGCACGGTGAGCGCCCAGGCTGGCTTCACGGGGTACTGCTTGAAGGTGCCAATGGGTGTCTCTATCACCTTTTTCTCTTTTTCGTCGTAGGTGTATTGCACGTTTTCCCACTGCTCGGGGTCGAGGTTGTGGGTTTCGCCGTTTTCCATTTCCACCTCGATGTCGCTGTCGGTCAAGGCCGAGACCTTGGCGATGGTGCCGTTCACCCAGCGCCCTTCCTTGTCGTTGCGTATGAAGATGACCTGTGCCCCCTGCTTGAGCGTGAGGTCGCGGTTGGTGGGCAGATCGCCGTCGGGGAAGGTGCCCGTGATCTCGCCGTGAAAGGTGTACTCGGGAGTGGTGAGGGCGATCATGTGCTCGTCGTTGATGGCGTCGACGGTGTCGCGGCGTGTGGCCAGGGTAATCACAAAGCTGCCGTCATTGTCGCGGTAGTCGGGGGTGTAGCGGGTGTTGAGGGCGGCCAGGTCGGCCGCCGTGGCTTGGTTCACGCGCACGCGGTCGAGCAGGGCGACAAATTGATTGTCGCTCTGGCGGTATATCTTGCGCAACTCGATGGGCACCAGGCCCAGTTGGGAGAAAACGCGAGCGTTGAAGAAGAAAAACTGCTTGTACCAGTGATTCAAAATTTGCCGCATGTCGCGCGTCACTACGGGCTCAAGCTGGAAGATGTCGCCCACAAAGAGCAGTTGCTTTCCCCCGAAGGACTCTCGCATGTTGCCCGAGTACACACGCAGCACCTTGTCGATGAAGTCGATGATGTCGCAGCGCACCATCGATATCTCGTCGATGACGATGAGTTCCAGCTCGCGCAGCAGCTTCACCTTGGTGCGTGGAAAACGCATCGTTTCGCGCATGCGGCGGGGCGAGTAGTCGGGGTCGTCGGGAATGAGGGGTTTGAAGGGTATCTTGAAGAAGGAGTGCAACGTCTGGCCGCCTGCGTTGACGGCAGCGATGCCCGTGGGGGCCAGTATCACGTGCTTCTTCTTGGTGTGGGCGCATATGTAGCGCAGAAAGGTGCTCTTGCCCGTGCCGGCCTTGCCCGTGAGAAATACCGAGCGGTGGGTGTTCTGTATCATGGCCCAGGCGTTTTGAAACTCCGGGTTGTCGAGATCGATGTTTTGTGACTGTTGCTGCATGTGGCTTTGAGCTGCGTTTATTGCCGTTAAAGTTAAGCATTTTTTCTCACATAGCACCCACGATGTCCATCCCATTGTGCTAAGAAATGCCATTTCGGCCGCAACCCTGCACTGTCGTGTTAGCCAACCACGTGCTTCACTATACACTATACCACACCTTTTAATTCTGGTAGGACTTTAATTGCATTATATGAATGACGGAAGAAAACATTTTTGCTGCAATGCAAAACTACTTTATTTCTCCATCTATAACTGGAACAGTCATTGGCATACCACCATTATTTGTGTAGCTATATGTCCCTATTCTCTGTGGGTTCTTGACCGTTACAATTTGGTCACTATAGAAATCCTTACCAAGTACGAGGACAGTGTTACCAATGTACATAACATCGTCGCCAATCTTGTCAGAAGCTTCTCTTGCAAGTGCCGCATTTCCTAAGACTTGGAATACCTTGACAGAAGTTGTCTTTTTGTTCTCATAACTCACAGGCTTTTCAAGATACTGAATTGCATCATTAGATACAGAATTCTGCTTTAATAATCCATAAGCGAATAGTCCGACGAATGTCAAGACAATGCCTGTTACTACACCCATGAAGAAAGATTTCTTATTCATATTTAAAAAATTTTATGTGAATATAAATCTCCAAAAAATTTCCATTTAAAGTTCTCACTAACTCTGCTCTATGGTATCACGTAAAGATATTCTAACTGAGATTGCAAAGAAATCATTACACACAATAATATTATTCACCACAACGGGTTTCATGCAAGTATCGTAAGTTTTTCCTTACTGGATAATGCTACATCATTATAGAGACGATTGTGAGTGGAAAGGTCCGTTTGGTTTTTGCTAAAACTGTTTAGAGTTTAGAGATCATCCATCGCCTTTTTCTTTACAAGATCAGTGTTAGACTTGTCATAATATTGTAGGCTTACACAAGCTTTGAAGCTGCCAACTTTCAACATGGTCAACTGTATGGTACCCCCATCAGTCTTGAATGTTGATATAAATTTGCACTCATCATTTAAAATGGCATAAAATTTAGACCAGTCATCATGAGTATAATTTGTTGAAAATGTTTCTGTTACATCAGGTTCACCATATTTTTCTGTAAGCATTGATTTTAAATTGTTATAGTCTTCAATGATTGAACCCCATGTCTCCCGTTCTGGGAAAATAGCAGACACTTTACAAACTTGACTTGTACCTTCAAATGTGACAACACCTACAGTACAATCTTTGTATGCTGCAAATTCACCTTTAAGCAAAGCAACTCCGTCTTTTTGACCGATATAGGTCATTCCTTTTGATTTTAACTTCTCTACAAAACTTGTGAGAGAGCCTGTCAATGGAATGCCTTTAAATTTAAGATGCGTATCACCTTGCGCAAAAGCCAATGTGGTCGCAATCAACATCACCAAACTCAATATAAACTTCTTCATAGTATGAAAATTTATGTTATTTTGCAAATTT
>Ga0256404_1000677_pt1 | contig 87092 bp, 65 predicted proteins | sample RumenRJG_01DNA_FD_185990 | JGI IMG/M metagenome (GOLD analysis project Ga0256404, IMG submission 185990) | Bovine rumen microbial communities from Lethbridge, Alberta, Canada - RJG_01 | ecosystem: Host-associated > Mammals > Digestive system > Stomach > Rumen | place: Canada: Alberta | collected...
CGGCCACGGGGCCTGAGTGACCGCGTACGTATTGGTACGACCTACAGGCCGCTCCCTCCTGACGCTGCGCTTCGCTCCGCGTCTGTCCTCCCTCCAAGGAGGGAGGCTGGGGTTGTGAGCTTTCCTCGCTTAACTTAATGACATTGCCTCTGGGAGAGGTGCCGAGCGGCAGCGAGGCGAAGCGGGTACTAGGGTGCGATCCCTCTCCACCGCTTCGCGGTCCCCCTCTCCTTGTGGGAGAGGCTGCTGTATATGCTACGTTCAGCAACAGAACGTGACTTTTTCAAATAACTCGGAGGGCTTTTCAAGCAGCACCTCCGCCCCGTGCTCGATAAGTTCCTCCTTCGGCCGGAAGCCCCAGAGGACGCCGACGGGGAGGAAGCCGGCGTTTCGCGCCGTGTCCATGTCGACGCTCGTGTCGCCGAAGTAGGCAACTTCTTTCGGCTGCACGCCGAACTTCTGTGCGATCATAAGGACTTTCTTCGGATCGGGTTTTCTGGGGAGGCCAGGCTGGTCGCCCATGATGCTTTGGAAGAGGCCTGCGGGGAACATGGAATGCACGATGTCTTCCGCCGCCGACTGATGCTTGTTCGTGCAGATGCCCATGGGAATGTTACGCTTCTTGAGCTCGTTCAGCATGTCCATGATGCCATCGTAGACGTGGGTCTTGTCCTGCGTGTGCTTGGCGTAGATGGCTTTGTAACGCTCGAGCGCTTCGTCGACGAACGCCGGGTCATTTGCCTTTTCCTTCGGCAGGCAGCGCTCGATGAGCTTGCGGGAGCCGTTGCCGACGAAGTATTTGTAGGGCTCTGTGGGATGCGTCGGGAAGCCGTAGCTTTCGAGCATGGCGTTCGCGCTGTCCGCGAGGTCGTCGAGGGAATTGATGAGCGTGCCGTCGAGGTCGAAGATGGCTGCTTGGTAGTTCATAAATCGTTCCTTCCTTCAAGCAAAGCCTCCCCCTCTGGGGGAGGTGCCGAGCGCATGCGAGGCGGAGAGGGTCACGCAGTTACGAGATTCACGACTCTATCGAAAGAATAGAGAATCGACGGACGCCGTTACCCTCTCCGACCCCTACGGGGCCACCTCCCCCAAAGGGGGAGGCGAAGGTTGATGGCCTCCCCCTTTCTCATCACTTCGAGAAAGGGAGTCCTATATTCGCTTTATTTCAATTTCTCGACGAGCATCTTGTTCACCATCTGCGGGTTCGCCTTGCCCTTGGTCGCTTTCATGACCTGGCCGACGAGGGCGCCGAGGGCTTTTTTCTTGCCGCCCTGGTACTCGGCGACGGCTTTCGGGTTCGCTGCGATGGCCGCGTCGACGGCCGCTTCGATGGCGCCGGTATCCGTGATCTGGACGAGGCCTTTGTCCTTGACGATCTTTTCCGGCGCGTCGGGGTTCGTCCACATCTCAGCGAAGACTTTTTTCGCGATCTTGCCGGAGATCGTGTTCTTCATGATGAGCTGGATCATCTCGCCGAGGCGCTGGGCATCGACCGGGGATTTCTCGATGGTGATGGCTTCTTCGTTGAGCTTTTTCGAGAGGTCGCTCATCATCCAGTTCGCCGCGAGCTTCGGGTCGGCGCCCGTGGCAATGACGGCGTCGTAGTACTCGGCCATGGCGCGCGTGCTCGTGATCATGGCGGCGTCGTAGTCGCCGAGGCCGTAGTCTTTTTCATAGCGGGCGCGGCGGGCGTCGGGGAGCTCGGGGAGCTCGGCGCGGTATTTCTCAATCGTCTCGTCGCTCGTGATGATCGGCGGCAGGTCCGGCTCCGGCATATAGCGGTAGTCGTGCGCGTTTTCCTTCGAGCGCATGGAGAGCGTGATGCCGCGGTCGGCGTCGTACGTGCGCGTTTCCTGCACGATGTGGCCGCCGTCTTCGAGCACTTCCGTCTGGCGCTCGATCTCGTAGTTGATGGCGTCTTCGAGGCTCTTGAAGGAGTTGATGTTCTTCATCTCCGTGCGCGTGCCGAGCTCGGCCTGCCCCACGGGACGGATGGAGACGTTGACGTCGGCGCGCAGGTTGCCCTCTTCCATGCGGCAGTTCGAGACGTCGATGTACTCCATGATGGCCTTGATTTTTTCCATGTAGACGCGTGCTTCCTCCGCCGTGTGCATGTCCGGCTCGGAAACGATCTCGAGGAGCGGCACGCCCGTGCGGTTGTAGTCGACGTCACTCGAAATGGAGTCCTTGATCGTCGTGCCGGAGTGGACAAGCTTGCCCGCGTCTTCTTCCATGTGGATGCGCGTCAGGCGCACGCGGTGCTTGCCCGTGCTCGTGTCGATGTCGACATAGCCGTGCTCGCAGATGGGCAGGTCATACTGGCTCGTCTGCCAGTTCTTCGGCAGGTCGGGATAATAATAATTTTTGCGGTCGAACTTGCTGTACTTGTTGATCTCGCAGTTCGTCGCGAGGCCGGCCTTGATGGCGAACTCGACGACGCGCTTGTTGATCGTCGGCAGCACGCCCGGCAGGCCGAGGCAGACGGGGCAGACGTGCGTGTTCTGCTCCGCGCCAAAGCCCGTGGCGCAGCCGCAGAAAATCTTCGTCTTCGTTTTCAGTTCACAATGGATTTCCAGGCCAATGACGGCTTCGTAGTTCATGCTTTTTCCCCTCCAATCGTCGGCAGTACGCCGTGGTAGCTCTGCGTCTGCTCATACGTGTAGGCCGCGCGCAGGATCGTCTCTTCATCGAGCGCCTTGCCAATGATCTGGAGGCCGATGGGCATGCCCTTGGAGCTCTTGCCGCACGGGAGGGAGATGCCCGGGAGTCCGGCGAGGTTGAGAGGCACGGTGCAGATATCTTGCAGATACATCTGGAGCGGGTCGGAGATCATCGAGCCGATCTCATACGCCGGCGTCGGCGCCGTCGGGCACATGATGACATCGACGGATTTAAAGGCTTCCGTGTAGTCCTGCTGGATGAGCGTGCGGACTTTCAGCGCTTTGAGGTAATACGCGTCATAGTAGCCAGCGGAAAGCGCGTAGTTGCCGATCATGATGCGGCGCTTGACTTCTTCGCCGAATTTCTCCGTGCGCGTCTTCGTCATCATGTCGACGAGGTCCACGCCATCGACACGCGCGCCGTAGCTGACGCCGTCGTAGCGCTGCAGGTTCGTCGCGGCCTCGGCCGGGGCGATGAGGTAGTAGGTGGAAATGGCGTATTTCGTGTGTGGCAAAGAGATTTCGACGATCTCCGCGCCGAGCTTGCGATAGACTTCGATCGCGTCTTTGACCGCCTTTTCGACCTCGGGATCCATGCCGTCCGTGAAATATTCTTTCGGCAGTCCGATCTTGAGGCCTTTGACGTCTTCTTTGAGCGCCTGCGTGAAATCGGGCACGGCGGCCGGCGAGGACGTGGAATCCATCTCATCGAGGCCGGAGATGACATTCAGCACGTGCGCCGCATCCGTGACGTCACGTGTCAGCGGCCCGACCTGGTCGAGCGACGACGCGTAGGCCACGATGCCGTAGCGCGAGACGCGGCCATACGTCGGCTTCAGGCCGACGACGCCGCAGAACGACGCCGGCTGGCGGATGGACCCGCCCGTGTCCGTGCCGAGCGCCCAGATGGCAGAACCCGAGGCCACCGCCGCCGCGCTGCCGCCCGACGAGCCACCCGGGACGCAGTTGAGATTCCACGGATTGTGCGTGACATGGTACGCGGAGTTCTCCGTCGAGCCGCCCATGGCGAATTCATCAAGGTTCGTCTTGCCGAGCAGCACGGGGTTTTCGGCCTTGACCTTCGTCATGACCGTCGCATCGTATGGCGGCACGAAGTTGTCGAGGATTTTCGACGCGCACGTTGTCTTGACGCCTTTCGTGCAGATATTGTCCTTGATCGCGCCCGGGATGCCAGCGAGGAAGCCGAGCGCTTCGCCCGCCGCGCGCTTCTCGTCGACGGCTTTCGCCTGTGCGAGCGCCGCGTCTTTCGTCAACGTCAAGTACGCGCCGACCTTGCCCTCGACCGCATCGATGCGACCGAGCACGTCGTTCGTTAATTCGACGGAAGAAATTTCTTTTTTCGCGAGCATGTCATGGAGGACATGCGCCGGTTTTTCATAGAGACTCATGTAGTTCCCTCCTGCTCAATCTTCGAGTACCTTCGGCACTTTGAAATAGCCATTGTCCTTCAGCGGCGCGTTCGACAGAGCGGCCTCGCGGTCAAGCGACGGCTTCACCACGTCTTCGCGAAAGACATTTTCCATCGGCAGCGCGTACGTCGTCGGCTTCACCGCGTCCGTATCGACTTCCGAGAGATTGTCCATATACGTGAGGATCGCGTCCATCTGCTCGATGTACGTGTCCTGCTTGTCCTCGGGGATGGACAGGCGCGACAGCACCGCCACGTTCTCGAGGTCTTTTTTCGTGACCTTCATTTTGATTCACCATCCAATACATTTCGTTTTGGCATACATGAATCATTATACCGCCTCGGCAAAACAGCGTCAACGCAAAAGACTAGCCACCGCCGATGTTTTGCGATAGAATAGGAAACGAATTGACACAAAAAAGGAGAACTATCATGCTCAAATGTGAACACTGCGGAACCATCCTGGAGGAAAAAGACGCGCTGCGCCACAAGACGGAAGACGGCCGCGAGGAAATCATCTGCAAGCCGTGCTTCCAGAAAATCACGGGCGTCGACTACGACACGTTCGCGTTCCGCCGCGAAAACGCGAAGCAGACGATCTTCGCCGTGCTGTTCTGCGTTGCCGCAACGATCTACGCGTTCGTAGAAAAGGGACCGCTCTGGGGCGGACTCGGCATCGTGCTGACGATCGCCGTGTATCTCTTTGCGAGCAAGGCGCGCTGATCTGTGGCATCGAACGGCAAACAAACGCCACGCGACGTGCGTTCGTTCCTCGCGCATCAAAAGCGCAAGACCGTGACGCTCGACGCGATGCAGGCGGCGTTCCCGCGCATGAGCTACGACGCGTTCCGTTTTGACATTCGAACGCTCGAACAAGAACACGTCCTCGTCCCCATCAAGGCAAGCGGCACAGATGCCGGCGGCCTTGCGCGAAAATATACGATTCACCCTGGCTCGCTGTACGCGGAGACGGCGAAACGCATCGAACAAGAAGCGATGGACGCGCAGATTTCCGGGGCGCTCGATCTCTCTTGGTACTTCGAGCAGGCTGCTAGCGAATGGCAGCAGGACAAATGCGCCATTGAAGCATTGAGCCGGTATCTCAAAGCGCATCCCTGCCCTGCAGACGAATTAACGAAGACTTCTCTGCAACAACGCTCGTACGACATCTTTGGCGATGAAAAATTCCTGCTCACGCGCGGCGACCTCCTGAAGCGGCTGAACCTCACGCGCGACGCGCTCGCCATCGCGCCGGAGGCCGATCCGCTGATGATGGCGTTCCATCCTTCTGCGAGCGCCGGAAGCCTTGTCCATCATCACCTCATCGTCGAGAACAAGGCGCCGTGGATGGCGCTCGCGCCGCATCTCGCGGAAACGAACTTCACGAGCCTCGTGCTCGGCTACGGCTGGAAAATCTGTGCGAGCATCGGCACGCTGCCGCTGCAATCGGGGGATCCCGAAGGCCAGCATATCGCGTGGTACTTCGGCGATTTTGATTGGGAAGGACTGCGCATCTGGCATACATTGACGGAGCAGGTGAACGTGCCACCAGACGAGCGTTTTGCGAGTGTTGCATCCAGCGTTGAAACAACCACGACACCAAACATCCGCATCCAGCTCGCCGTTCCCTTCTACACCGCGTTCCTCTCGCATCCCGCTGCGCGCGGCAAAGAGCAGCAAACGCCCGCGCCGGACGCGCTCGACGCTTTTCTCCAGGAACTTCCAGAAGCATCGCGTGAACGATTCCACAAACTTTTGACCACCGGCCATTACTATCCGCAGGAAGCCTTGACGCCGGAGGAACTGCTTTCCTGCTGCAAGGAGACGCTCGCAAATGGCACTTGAAAATTTTTCCGAGCGCATGAGCCGCATCCTGCTCTTCGCGCCGCTCTACCGCCTGCGCGCCCGCAAGCTCCAGCGCAAGGACGGCACGGAGACGACGGCGATGGAGCTCGGCCTCATGACGCTCCTTTTCTTTTTCGACCACATGTTGGACGGCCGCAAGGATGCGGGCATCCGCGAGCTCGCGGGATTCCTCCAAAGCGAGACGAACAGCCAGCTGTCCGAGCATTTTTCTGATTATGAAAAGCTCGCGCGCGATATCGTGCAGGCCTTCCGCCCGCCGACCGGCCGCCGCAATGCCGAGCCGTTCCTCGACTGGTCCGGCAAGCAGGAGCGCACGGCAGAATTTTCGTATCTCAAAGCGGACAAGGTCGATGTCGCGTCGAACGCGCAATACTACGTGCTCGACGAGCAAGGCCTCGAGCTCGTCTTTGCGACGAAAGAATACTTCAACGAATATCAGCTCTCGATCAACCAGCTCATCCTGCGCAAGCAGCTCGAAAAAGGCCAGTTCACGCTCGCGCTGCGCCAGGTCGAGGAAATGCGCCTCGACGTCGAGACGCTGCACGGCCGCATCGTGCGCATCCGCCGCGAAATCCATCGCAGCATCGTCTCCGAGGAAACGCTCGCGCGCTATCGCAAGATCGTCCGCGACCTCAACGACCGCCTGAAAAGCGAGGAAGACCAATTCAAGGAGCTCAAATCCTTCATCGGCGAGACGAAGCGCCGCATCCACGACAACATCGACCAAGATCCCGTGCGCGATGCCCTCGACAACATCCTGCTCGTCGAGCAGCGCCTTGATGCCGTGCATGGCAAGCATCGAAGTCTTCTGCAGCTCGGCATCGAGCTCGGTACCTCGGCGCTCGCGGCTGCCGAGGAAGCGCTGTATTTCTCCGGCATCGATTCGTTCAATTTCGACAACGACGTGACGAACCGCTTCTTTGCGACGCCGCTGCCGCTCACAGCCAGCCGCCGCCTCATCGAGCCGTTCCTGCCCGTGTCCAAAGCCTCCATATGGTCGCCCTTGGACATCTTCGCGCCGCAACGCCTCGAACGCTTCGAGCGCGAAGACCGTGCCGAAGATTTTCCAGACGCAGAGCTCACGAAAGGCGACAGCGCTGAAGCGAAAGCGAACCTGCGCCGCCATTACCGCACAATCGTCGACGACCTGCTCGCGTTCCTCGGCGAAGGAACCACAACGACGCTGCAAGCATTCCTCGAATACGAAGACGGCCACCGCCCTGCCGCACTCAAAGAGAAGCAGTTCTACATTTTCTGGATGATCCTGCACCGCCGCCAAAGCATTTTCTTTGACGAAGATCATCTTGGCGAAGATTCGCCGTATCGCGACATCGCCATCGAGCATCCGGAGCTCGCTGCGCTCGCCGCCGATTTCGCGCCCGGCATCTGTGAGCGCCCGGGCTTTACCATCAGCAACATGACCATCGAGGTGACAAGAAACCATGGACATTTCGGAAAAAACGGTCTTCCTCGCGTTTGACCTGTACAGCCAGCTCGCGGCGAAAGGCAGCGTGCTGAAAGCCGACGTCGCCGACCTCTACAGCGACGAAGACATCCGCAGCCTCGCGCAGAGCTTCGCCTCGCGCGTCGCGTGCACGATCATCGACGACGCCGACGCCATTTACCTCATCCCCATCGCGACGGATTCGCCATTCCACATGACGAATGAACAGATCAAAAAGGATTTTCTGCGCGCGAACGCCTTGAACATGGACATCTACCTCATGTACCTCGCGATCATCATCTTCGTCGGCTGTTTTTACGACAGCTATACGAGCTTCGAGCCGCACGATTTCGTCACGCTCCAAGGCTGGCTGGAGAAAATGAACCAGCGCATCGATGCGCTCGCCACGCGCAGCGAAGCGGAACTGCGGCAGGCCGAGACAGACTACAACGTCAACTGGGTCGCGCTCATCCGCAAGTGGACGGACCTCGACAGCGTGAAGGAGACGGCGAAGCGCCAGGACCGCACGACGAGCCGCGTCGGCTTCCTCATGATGACGAAACGCTTCCTCGAAACGCAAGGGCTGCTGCATGACGACGGCGCTGGCGAATTCAGCCTGACCGAAAAAGCGAAGACCATCTTCACGAACTATTACCTCGAAGAGCGCTACAACCGCGGCATCACGGACTTCCTGTATTCGCTCGATCATCCTGCACAGGATAGCGCTGCATCCTCCGGAACGTCCGATGCAACGAACGAAACGTACGTAGCGATCCAGACTGCTAATACAGAAAGCGAGGCTTGACCATGCCCTCCATCAGCCGCATCCGCTTCACGAACGTCGTCTACGACGGCGGCAAGAAGCGCTATATCGACACGACGTTCCGCTTTGACGGCTACAACGGCATCCTGCTCCTCGAAAACGGCGCGGGCAAGACCGTGTTCGTGCAGACGCTCATCCAAGCCGTGCTGCCCAGGAAGACCGTCGCCCAGCGGAAAATCCAAGAAACGCTCGCGCTCTCAAATTCCATCGCGCATATCGCCGTCGAATGGATCCTCGAAAACGACCCGCGCCGCTACGCGCTGACCGCCGTGTCGCTCTTCCTCAATAGCAAAGACCAGCTCGCTTCGCAGGAATTCGCCTACGAATACGGGCCGAATGACCGCTACAGCATTGACAAGCTCCCTTTTGTCAAACGAGACGACGGCAAGACGCGCCCGGCGACAAAAGAGGAAATGTCCATCGTCTTCCGCAGCATCGCCGACAATGCCATGACGGCGAAATTTTTCTCCGAAAACGACACGATCCAGTCGTATGGAAACTACATCGAAGAGCACTTCCGCATCATCCCGGCCGAATGGAACAAGATCGCAGCCATCAACGAGACGGAAGGCGGCGTCGAAGCATTCTTCGAAAACTGCCGCACGAATGAGACGCTCATCGACCGCCTGCTGATCCCGACGGTCGAAGAAGGCATCGCGGACGAAAACGGAACGTCAGAAACCGGCAGCGGCAACGGCTTTGCCGAGCTCTTCGAAAAGCAGCGCGACCACTTCCGCCAGCAGCGCGTGCTGCAAAAACGCATCGAAGAAATGCGCGGCGTGGCCCTTCGCATGGAAGCGTACACGGCCGTGCAAAAGGCGACGTACGACCTCGAAAACGAGCTTGGCGCCGAAAGCGGCAAGCTCAAGATGCTGTATCAGAAAGCGACGGACGTGCTCGCAGCGCGCCAGACGACGGAACGCGAGCTTGCAGAGCAAGCGGCGCATTTGCAGGAGCAACAAGCAGACATCAAGCAATCGCTCGAAGCATGTGACGTCGCTGAAGCGGAAGCAAAAGCCGCAGCCTGCGAAAGCGCATACGAAACGGCGCAAGCCGCCTATGCGGAAGCAGAAAAGCGCCAGCATGCCCGCGATTCCCTGCTCCAGAGCCTCGTCTGCGCCCGCCTGCGCAAGGAAGCTGCAGAAGCGAAACAAGCAGAATCTTCTGCGGCCGTCGCGCTTGCCGAACTCGACCGTGACACGGAGACACAGGAGCTCCGCGCAAAGCTCGCGGACAACAGCGCCGCCCTGCATTCTCTCTTCGCTCAAGAAGAAGCGGAATGCGAGCAGCTCCGCACCCGTCTCATTGCAGAGCAGCAACATCTGAAAGCGGCGCAAGCTGACGAAGACCAGAACGCTGCCGCGATCCGCAAGGAACTCACGCGCCTCACGCGCGAGCTCGGCAAGACGGAGGCGGCGATCAAGAGCATCATCGAGCGCATGGAAGCGATCGAAAACGACATCTTCGACGACAGCCTGCAGTCCGACGCAAAGGCACAACATGATGCCTGGCAGCGCGAGTTGGAACGCGTGAACGCGGCCCTCGCGGATGACGAGAAAAATCTCGCCTTCTACGACGGAGAGAAGCGCACACTCCAAAAGCGCCTGCCCGAAGACCGCGACTGCCTCGCGCACCTCCAACGCGACATCGCGCAGATGGCTGTGCAGATCAGCGCCATCGATGCCGAGGCAAACGGCCTCATCGACAAGCTCCGCCTCATCCCCGAATGCGCGAACATGGCGCAGACGACGCTCGAGCTCTACCAGCGCGCGTCGTTCCTCACCGACCAGCTCGGTGACAATCTCGTGCGTGAAGACGAAAAGAAACGGCGGCTCGCGCTCCTCTGCCGCCAGGCGCATCGCTTCGTCGATCAATATGCCAATGCCACGTCGTTCACCGCCGATCCGGCGCTTGAAGAACTTCTCGATGCGTGGCGTAATGATTTCCCGACGCTGCAATCCGGCGCGGACGCCTATCGTGCCGCCGTGAAGAGCGGCCGCGATGGGGACGAACTCTGTCGCCTCTATCCGTTCTGGGCCGCGTCCGTCGTCACGGCAGAAGCATCGGTCGGCGAGCTTCTGCGCCGCCTCACTGCAAAGGCCGACCTTTTCACCTCGCCCGTTTTCATCCTGACAAGCGGCGAACTGCGTGCCTTGCTGACCGAAGGAGCAGCGCCGACGCTCCCCCGCTCCATCACGCCGTCGTACTGGTCGCACCTCACGGACGACGACTTCCGCACGTGGATGGACGGCCTGCGCACCGCGGCCGAGCGCCGTGACAAGGAGCTCGCTGCCCAGGAAGCGACGTGCGCAAACCTCCAACAACTCCGCGTCGCGCTCGGCGCATTTTACGAGAAACGACCATTCTCCGAATACCAAGAACTCCAGACGAGCCGCAAGGAAGCCGAGACGAAAGCCGAACTCCTCGCACGCACCATCCGCGAAAGCGAAGCGACGATCGAGCAATGCCAAGCGAGCATCGGCAATTACCAGAAGCTCCGCTACGATCACAAAGCGCAAAAAGATGCGCTCGCGCACAAACTTACGGAACTCGAGCGCTACGAAAAACTCCAGACGGAACACAAAGAACATCTGAAGACGCAAGACGCTTTGCACCGCGACGAACAAGCGACGCAAGAACGCCTCGATGCCTCGACAAAGAAATCTGCGCATCTCGCGAGCGAGCTCCAAAACGTCCTGACGTCCCTCGGCGCGCAGAAAAGCCGCGCCGCCGCCATCCGCCAGCGCCTCTACTACGACGATGTCCAAGATGCGCCGCCGCAGGCGACGGACAAAAGCTATCGCGTCCTCGCCGACGAGCGCCGCCAGCTCCTCGGCCGCATCGACGGCATCCAAGCGAATCGTGGCCGCCTCGAAGAAAAGCGCGCGCAGGCTGAGCGCGAGCAGAAGCGCCTCGCAAAAGACTTGCGGCGCCTCCAGAGCGAAGCTGCGGTGGGCGGCCTCACGCTGGACGAAACCCTCGCCTATCCGCTGGATGGTGCCGAACAAGAGCAACAATTGCTCAACGAACGTCCTGCATTGCTACAAGAAACGAAGGCACAACGGACGGTCCGCGACAAAGCACAGCGAGCGTTCGACAAGGCGACGGGCACGCTCGAAAGCGTGCGCGGGCGCTACGTCGCGCAATACGGCGAACCGATCCGCGCCATCACGGGCGACCTCGCGGAAGTGCGTGCGCAATTCGAAAAGCAGCAGTGCGCCGTCGCCACAGCGCTGACAACCTGCCGTAATACACACAGCGAAAACGCAACGCACGTTGAAAACCTCACCGCAACGCTGAACCGTCTCGACAAGGAAAACATCACGCTGCAATTCACCATCGACCGCGTGCGCGCGATTCTCCTGCCGGACGCATGGAACACGGACGACAGCGCCGTCTTCCGCGAAGCCGCGACGCCGCTCCTCAAAGAGAGCCACGCCATCTACGACCGCTGCGCCGTGCAGCGCGAAAAAAACCGCGTCGCAAAAGACAGCTTCATCGCCTACTGCGAACAACACATCCGCGAAGAACGCCGCCGCCGTCACATCGTCGACGGCATCCGCAGCAAGGATTCGTACGAAGAATACGTCGATTGGTGCGCCGTCATCCTGAAGACGATCCAGCAAAGCATCGCGCTCGCCGAGACGGAACGTCAGGAACATTTCTCGCACATCGAGCACATGGTCGAGCACATGACGCTCTACTTGCAGGAAATCGGGCGCGGCCTCAAGGAAATCGCCGCGAAGACGCGCATCCGCACGGAAGCCGGCACGAAAGACATCTACACGATTCATTTCAACGAAAAGAAAGACTCCGAAATGCGCACGGCCATCCGCGGCTACCTCGGCGCGCTGACAGAGCGTCTCGACACGGACGCGTTCCTCGATGAAGACGGCCGCGAGGACAGCCGTAAGGTCAAAGAGGAACTCCAGAAAAAACTGCGCACGCAGCAGATCCTCGCTGCGACGCTTGGAAACCACGCCATCAAAGTGAAATGCCGCAAGGCCACAAGCGCCTCCGCGTTCTCCGAACGCCCGTACGACTGGGAAGAATCGAACAAATGGTCGGGCGGCGAGGTCTGGTGCAAGAACATGGCGCTGTTCCTCGGCTGCCTGAACTACCTCTCGGAAAAGCGCGCCCGCCTCGCACACGCAAAGTACCACAACCGCGTCGTCGTCGCCGACAACCCGTTCGGCAAGGCATCGAGCGATCACGTGCTCGATCCCGTCTTCTTCATCGCCGAGCAGCTCGGCTTCCAGATCCTCGCTCTCACCGCGCACGAAGACGGCAGTTTCGTGCGGAAATACTTCCCCGTCGTCTACTCCTGCCGCTTCGCCGAGCTCGCAGGCGGCAAGGGAAAAGTCCTCCACCCCGAAATGCAGATCCAAACCGCGTTCTTCGAGGAGCACAACCCCGAAGCGCTCGAACGGCTCGAGAGTTTCGAGGAAACAGGATTGTTCGGAGAATGAACCACAGACAAAACAGCGCACCGAAGAATGCCACGCGACATTCTTCGGTGCGCTGTTTGTCATGCGATGTTGTCACCTTTCGGCACGGTGCCGCAGCTCGCATGGAAAAGATAATTTGCCAACGGCATCTTCGGATGTTTTTTCACTGGATACTCATGCAAGCGCAACAGTTCGTTGCACTCGTCATCCGTCAAATTCGCGACGATGCCGAGATAAAACTTTGCCCGCGTCGCGCCGACATACGGCAGAAGCGTATGATCCCATTCCTTTTTCTTCGAATCCTGATCGCTTCTTTTATCAAATGAAGTGCGATCCACGTCGATGAGGATCACCCCGTCCGCCTCAAGTCCTTTGAACTTGCGGCACGTCGTCACGGGAAATTCTTCGTTTCGATAGCGATACCAGTGCGTGTATTCGTCTCGTTCGGCATCGCCATCGATCTCCAAGCGGGACGCCAGCCGCGTGTCCTTTTCCGAGCGGCACGTCAAGATCACAATGTCCGTGCAATCCTGCGCCATCATTTCTCCCAGCAAGGCGTCCACGGCCTTCGCCGTCTGTGCCTCGTCCTCAGCAAAATACATCTCCGGCCGCTCGCCCTCGGCTGCTTTTTCGTAGACTTTGCTGGGGTGATAGGCGTCCTTCTCTCTGCTGCCGCTCCGAAGCAGGAGCTCCGACGTGCCGGCAATCTGCTTCGTATTGCGGCAATTCATGTAGAGCGTCAGCTTGCAATCCGCCTCCTGGATGAAATCGGGAAGCTGCGTCCCCTGCACGAGTTGACACCGATCGTAAAACACATAAAACGTCCGAAGTGCTTTCACGCTTTCGTCCAAAGCATTCAGCCAGAGCGTATTCACCACATCGAGAATGCCGTTTTCCGACGATTTCCCAGACTGTCCAAAATCTTGCCCTTCATCAATGATAACGTGCGGCCAAGGAAATGTGCCATCCTCCAGTGCGTGCTCGATCCATGCCAGAAGCTTCGTATATTTGTCTGCGCCTGCCGAGTTTCCATACTTTGCTGCCCAGCGATCGATATTGTAAAAATCAATCCCGGAGGCATCGCCGTAGTCCTCTTTCAGCCGGGCGCAGAGGAATCGGTTGAACGTCAAGAACAGCACCCGTTCCCCTTGAAGTGCATGACGGCGCGCCTTTGTCACGGCCATGACCGTCTTGCCCGTGCCGGCACGGCCTTGGATGACGGCCGTCGGCTGTTCCTCAAGATAGTTCAAGAGACGCACCTGTTCGTTGAGGAGTTCCTTGAAAATACGGACGCGTTGCCGCTGCTCTGTCTTGTACAGTGGGACGGCGGTGAACGACGGTGCCAGAATGTCCAAGAGGATGTCTGCATCTTTCTGATTCAGATCCGTCGTGTATTCCCAGTCGCTATCTGGATAAGGCTTGCACGGCATGGCAAACAGCCGGTCGATCGCAGCCTTCGGCGCATCCATATCCTCTTCGGTCAAGAGGCTTCTTGTATCCGCTTCCGGTGGCAGATGCCCGCGCGTCTTCAAATCTTCTCGTGTCACATCGGGAAACCAGACGGCGTACATGAACTTGCACCGCTCCGCCAGATTTTTGTGGTGATCCTGAATCTTTTTGAGCAGGGTGCCGCGTTCCCGCGTGGCTTGGACAAACGGGCCGCCATGCTCCATCGGCCGCGTCTCGTAGTGCCAGATGCCATTCGCGTAATACACTTGGCCGCTCTTGACCTCGATGACGAGAATCCCCTTGTCTTTCTGGAAGATGACAAAATCGATTTCATGCACGTTCATGCCAAGCCGTGCATTCAAGACCTGCATGCCATGGAAAACATAGTAATCTTCGGGCAAGCCGCTTTCGAGCGCATAGAAAACGCGCTTTTCTGCGCCATTGTCTTCGGTCTGCCGCGGCTCTTCCGGACACATCGTTGCCATACTTCACCCCTCCTGCTCGATCCTCTTCACAAATTCGGCCACGGAAAATCCTTGTTCCGTGGAAAAGCAATGCCAGCCCGATGCCTCCGCCTGTGAAACGCTCTCGCTCTCATTAGCAAAAAAGAGCATCACATGGCACGACGCGAAGCGGCACGTGACATCAAACGGCACGCCTCCCTCCGCGAGCGCATACAAACCGCCGAGCTCGCCCTCCGGCAACTTGCCAGCAAACGAGGATTGCAGCTGCCGCAAAAACGCTTCCGCCTTGGGGTCGTCCTCCGCCAGTTCGGACAAGCGGCTGAGAAGCTGCTTCGGTGCGACGCGTTCCCCCGGATTGCGCTCCACGAGCGTCGCATACGAACGCTTTCCTTTTAAAGGTTTTTCTTTTGCCTGCATGACAGCTGGCGAAGGAGCTCCGCTTGTCAGCTTGTGCGATGCCGCCTCCGGTGCGGTGGGAGAAAATGCTTGCGGATCGGAGAAAAAGCCGATGCCCGGCTGCTCCATCGTGCCGAGGAGCACGCCGCGGTCGAGGAAGCTGTTGAACTCCTCGCAGCTCGTCTCCGGCAGCAGCATGCACGCATGGCAGGCCGCGAGGTTCAGCGCGTCGCGCCCCTGTCCGTTCGAAAGGCTGCAAACAGGATCGTTCGCGCAGAAACGCGCCTCCTCGATCGCGCGATGGAAGATGCGCGGCAATGCATCGGGATAGCCCTGCCGCACGAGGCCGCCGAGCGTCCCCTCGGCATCACCGTTCGCCGTGTAGATGAGGATGCCCGCCATTTCCGTCGCTCCATCCGCACAATAAATGCGCTCGCGCAGTGACGCGATGCTGTAGCCGCAAGCAAAGCTGAGCGCGCGGATCAAGAGATGCGCCATCGAATGCAAAAAGAGGAACTTCGCTGTGATGACGCGCGGCTGATGCTCTGCAAAATACGTCTTGGCATAATGGGAAGAGAGAAGCGCGGCGCGCTCCGTGACGGCAGGATGTGCCGCCTCCCACGCACGCAATCGCGTTTCGTCGAAGCGCAGGAAAATACCTTCGCCGCGCACGTCGTACGCCGGCAGCCATTTTGTCTTTTCCTGCTTGATCGGGACGAACCCCTCGTCCTGCTCGCTGCTCACGGGCTGCAAGCGCGAAAAACCGATCTGCGCGCGCACCTCGCGCAGCTTGTGGACGAGTACGACCTGCGCGAGGAACGGCAGCGCTTTTTTCAACACACCTTCAGGGTCCGGACACGTCTCACGGTAAAAATCCGTCGTGCGCGGCGCCGCATCCTCCACGAGCATCTCGTATTCCTGCTCACGGTAGCGGACAGGGTCATAGCGCTCCTCCTGCTCGGGGTGTTCCAACGCCTGCACGATGTCCGGCATCCACTTCTCGACGACGGGAACGGAAAGCCCCGTTTGCGTCGCAATGGTCGAGGCGGATTTCAACAGTGCGCTGGTCAGAGCCTCACCGGAAAGGCTGCCGTTATCACGCAGCGTGTCGAATTTGATTCGGAACGTCCCATTTCCCTCGATGGCGTTTTTCTCTTCGACGCCAGGCTCGGGGATGACGATGGAGTTCTTGACGACAGAGTAGTAAAGGGACGAGGCGCCGCGCAAGAGGGCCCGCGGATAAAGCGCACAGACTTCGTTCACAGCATGCATGCCGCGCCATGGATGGCGGCCCTTGCAGCCGAACACCTGCTTGCCGAGCAGTTCATCACGCTGGCGAAAACTATCGACGCCCAACGCGCTCTGCAAATTCGCATGCGCACCACACGCGCACGTGATCTCAAAACCGGCAAATCCGCGGTTGCTGCCCTTGAGCGAAATCTTCAAGTGCGGATGCGCGCAAATGCAATCGCCCTTCTTTTGCAAATGCACCCACTCCACCCAAGGAAAATCGTCAATGTGTCCATGCGCGCAAACCGTGACAAGGCGCGCGACAACGAGTGGTGTGTCCTTGCAGGTCTTGCACGTCGGTTTTTTCATGAACGCGCGCTTTGCGTCAAGAAGATCTCCCTTTGTGTGCTGTACGGCTTCTGCCATCCAATCCGAAAGTTTCTGGAAGCGGTGGCACTTCGGGCAGAAATACCATTCGGGGAAGCTCACATAATCGACGCCGATCTGGCGGTTTCCCATGCTCTTTTTCTTGGAAACCTCCGACGGAACGGGCAGCTGGAAGTCATCGACGTGCAGCGCCCGGGCGAGGCGCGGGTCGGCGATGATCTGGCAGCCATCGGCCCACGCCTCCGGCGCTGCTGTCATGGCGACACGATGCGACAACGGCACCATGGCGCCAGGGCCATACAACAGGATCAATTGCGAAGCGCGAATCTGGTCCGTTGCCTCCAGCTTCGCGATCGTCTCATGCATTTCCATAGACGCCTCCTAAAACCGCACATTGCCCAGGATGCCGGGCTCGACCGAACGCATCGAGGTCAAGGTCTCGACTTCGCCGGCCCGTTCCTCGCTCGCGCCGAACGGACGCAAGAGGCGTGGCGCCTCTTGCAGCGCGACCATCTGTCCATACGTCAGGCCGTCCGCTCCCTGCCCGTTTTCTTCTGACGCACGACGCGACCACAGGGCAAAGAACGCATGCAAGCGCTCGCGCATGTTGTCTTCCGCAGGCCCAGGGTCCATGTGCATCGCGCGCTGTACGTCGCCGCAGCGCCGGCAAAACGCCTCGATGAGCGCGTCGATCTCCTTCTGATACGCACCAAGGCTGAAATGCTTGGCATCCTTATCGCCCGCAAGCTCAGGGATCTGGCGCAGGACGCCGACGGCCACGGCATGAAGCGCGCGGTCGCAAGCAGGATAGGAAAACGGCGTCACGCCCGTCGGCTCGACGTAGCGGTAGAGCGACGCATGGAACGAACGGAAACGCTCGTAATACGAACGGTCGCGGCTGCGGTTCGCATCATAAAGGACGAACACCGCGCCCGGCGTCTGACGGCCGACGCGGCTCGACGCCTGGATGTATTCGCTGACGAGCTTCGTCTGTCCGACCATGAGCATCAGATTGAGCCGTGCGACATCGATGCCGACCGAGAGCATATTGCTCGCAAGCAAGAGATCGACGGGATGCGGCTGTCCCTTGGTCCCCGTATACGTGAGGGATTCGAGGTCTTCAAGCGCTTGATTGAGCTCCGTCGTCGTCGTCCGGCTCGTGAGTTCCTTGACATGCTCCGGATACAGGCCGCGGCGTTCCGATTTCCACCGCTGCGCGAACGACGTGAGATCGCCCTGCACTTCATCTGCGATCAGCGTCTGGCACTGACCGAGCTCGCGGATCGCGTTGAAATACGCCGTCAGCGTCCAGAAGGCATCCTTGATTTCCGCAGGCTCATCCAAGGCTTGGACGAGTCCAAGGAGATCGCTGATCAAGCGGATTTCCATCGTCGCCTTGCGCATGCTGGCCGGCAGGATGCCGACATAGAGGCGGCCCGGTCGATGCTCGTCCGCACAGGCAAAGTACGAATCCTCCGCATCGATGCCCGGCGCAGGGAACTGCGCCACGCGACGGTCATAGAGCGCCGCGCATTGCTGTGCGGCACGGCGGATCGTCGCCGTGGACGCGATGATTTTCGGGTGATGCCCGTGCGCGCGGAAAATTTCATCAAGCCCCATCTCGTAGAGGCCGGCGATCGAGCCGAGCGGCCCTGCAATCAAATGCAGCTCATCTTGGATGATGAGCTCCGGGCCGCGCCCCGCAAAGAACGCACCGACTTCCGATTTCCATGCCACTTGCGCGAACTTGTCAATCGTGCCGATGAGGAGCGTCGGCGGCTGCCGGTAGAGCTCTTCATCGACGATTTGCAACGGCAAACGGTCATGGAAGGGGCATGTCGCTTGCGGGCAGCAGAAGGACGTATGCGTGCCATCGGCCACATAGCCCCATCGCCCGGTCTTGCGCTTCGCGGGAACGAGTTCCGTGCCGCACCACGGGCAGCGCAGCACATGGAATTTATTTTCCGCGTGCTCGCTCCCTTTCACCATTCCAAGGACATCCTTCGCATCCGCATTCTTCGGCGGCACATGCGTGCGCCCCATCCAGAGGCCGATCGTGATGGGCTCGTCGCCGAGGCGGCCGGGATACGTCGGCCCGGAACGCTTCGCTTTTGGGGGAACTGCCGTTTTCGTCCCGCGGGAGATCACGAATGCATCCTCCGCTTGTCCCGCTCCCTGGCTCTCTTGACGAATGATCTCACACGCGCAGATGAGCGTCGCTGCACGGATGAATTGCTGTCCCGTCAGCATGCGAAGCGTATAGCGCATGATGATGTTCACGCCGCCATACGATTCTGGATACGCGAGGCGGCGATAAAAGATCGCAAACGCGGAAAGGCCAAGATATGCCTCCGTCTTGCCGCCGCCCGTCGGGAACCAGATGAGATCGACAAGCGCGCGATCCGCATCATCGTCCGGCGCGTCCTGCACGATGCCCGCAAGGCTCATGAGGAGGAACGCCAGCTGAAAAGGACGCCACTTCGCCGCTGCATCCGAAGCGTTCTTTGCATCCATCTGGCGGAGGGCGGCCGCCACCTCCGCATCGTCTTCATAGCGCTTCTTGTGGCTGAGCGACCGCTGCATGGCGCCATAGAGACGCTGCAAAAACATGGCGCGGTTGGCGAGCGCAAATGCCAGGCGGACGGAATCATCTTCCGCAAGGAGCTTGAGCCCGCTTCTCATGCGGCGCGCAGACAGGCGGCAGGCAGCAAGATTCCGCTCGCCCGCCGCACGATCGGATGGCTTCGAAAGCGACGAGCAACGTGCCTCCTGCTCTGTGATCCAGCGTTCATAGGAAGTGACGAGGTGCTCCAATTTCGTGAGCTTCTCCGATGCGGGCACCTCTACGAGATCCGAATAATATTTCATGGAGAGCTCGCCATCCGCTTTATGGATGTACGTTTCCCGCAGTTCGTAATTCATCGCGGGCACTTCGTACGTCGGCACGAATTCACTCGTAATCGTGCCGCTGCCCGTCCCATCTGCCGACGGCTCGATCTTCCAATCCACAGAAACGCCGTGGCCTGACGCATAGCTTTTCTTTTCGCGATACAAGAGCGCAAGTCCAGCCTCTTCCTCTTCTTCCGCAGAAGGCAAACCTGTCCGCAGCGCCGCCTCGATCTGTTCCTGCGCGACGAAGCGGATGCCGTTTTCCTCGGATACCACACGGATCTCCGGCTGGAAGATGCACTCGTCCGGCGTCGGCACGATGCGCTCGCCTTTTTTCTTCGTGTTCTGGAGCATCAGCGTCACAGCCATCGGGCCATCCGCGTCCTCCGCGTTCATGCGGCGGCGCATGGCCGTCACTGTGGCTTGCAGGCCGACTTCCGATTCCGACCGCTTCAAAAGTTGCGGGCCTTTGGCAAAATCGCCCGCTTCGAAAGACAAATCGATGTCATACACATGCGGCGTACGAACAAAATACGTACGCTCGTCTTTACCGGTTTCTTCCGCATACGTGCCAAAAGTGACATGGACGCGGACGTGATCGATGGCATGATCCGCAAAAAACGTGATGCCAAACGACGACGGACGCAATTGGTTCGCGAGATTCAGACGCTCACTGAATTCATCATTCGAGAGCTTTGCGCCTTCGACCACTTCCGCCGATGCGTCCTCTTCCACGGCCTCTTCGTTCTCGACCTCTTCCGAAGCTGACGCGTCTGTGTTTTCCAACGGATACAGGATGCCGCAGCTGTAATTGGACGGCGACGTCCGCAAACGTTCGTGTTCCAAATCTTCTTCGCCCGCAGCGCTTTCCGTGCGCTCCATGCCTGGGCCGAGCATCTGACGGCGAATGCCCTCGATGATCGCGCTGCGCGCCTTGACGAGTTCTTCGGTGCTTGCTTTGCTCATCCCTGTTCTCCTTCTTCTGGAAGCGGCACATCTTCGAGCGGCCGGTTGACGAGATTCTGCGAGACGATCACAGAAAGCGGCTGCACGTCCTCTACCTCATAGACATCACAGATGTCATCCAGATGTTCCATGAGCGTTTGCTGGCGCGAAGATTCCGGCGTTTCCCCATTCTCTTTTGCGATGTATGCGTTCGGGATTTCTTTCGTCATGAGCTGCTGGAGCGTCCTGCGGACAGCGCGGACGCGATCCGTCGCCGTGAGATATTCCTGCCATGTATGATGGGCAAATGTGGCAGGCAGCACAGCGCCGATGGCCTTAAATACTTGCGTCTTCTGTTTCGGCAATGGGCCGAGCGCCGTGCTGTCTGCGATCAGCCAGCTGCGCAGCCTCGGGATATTGCTGATATCCGCGCCATGTGCATTCAGTTCTTGCCGGAGGTCTTCCCAGGTCAACTGATATTCCTTGCGGTACCGCTGCAGGCCTTGCTGCCATTCTTCCACGCAAGCGAGGTCGGCAGGATCCCATCCCTGCTCGCCAAGCGCCCTCAAAAACGTCTGCAAGAGTTCTCCGCGCGTCCCGAAATCATTCGCGTAGATGAAGCGCATGCCAGGCTGCACATCTTTGCCGCGCAGCTCGCGCAGCATGTTCTTCGCTTCGTCATCTTTGCACGGCGCAATGGATTTGAACGGCTTCCGTCCTTTCCTCGCGTCGCTGATCAGGAGATGGCGTCCGTCCACCAGCGTCGCCAGGGCCATGACACGCGCCTTCTGATCCCCGGATCTGCCTTTCGTCCCCCAATACGCTTGGAGCTGCGCGCCCCACGAAGGCAGGCGGCGTTCAATCTCGTCCCAATCGTCGGACAGCATGGGTCCTGCCTGCTCCAGCGCTTTGGGATCTTCCTCCGATGATGCAGTCCATCCTGCCGCCCGTTGGAAATCATCACGTTGCCGCTTCCACCGACGGAGCAACCGCTCGCCCCATGCTTCTTCAAACGCATACAGCAAAAAGACCGTCCGCTCCGCGTTCCATCCGAGCGGCACGCGGCAGAACGCATCGCCCCCATCTTCCGCGTCCGTCATCCGGCCCGTCACGATGAGGAGATCATAGCGGACCGCCGGGTCGAAAGTCCGCGCCGTCGTCACCGTCAGCCGGCGATAAGGATAGGCACGACGCAACGCTTCCGACCATTCGCTCGCTTTCGGCGTGATGATGGCGATGCGCTGCGTGACCGCGTCCGGCCGCTGCAAGAGCGACCGCAGCCGCGCCATTTTCCCGCCCTCGCCGCACAGCGCAAGATAAAATTTTTCCAGCAGGCTGTAAATCTCCCGCTGCACGCGATTCGTATCAGGATCGGCCGTCACCTCGATCTGCTGCCGGAGCCGCGCTCGCATGTGCTGGTACGACGCTGCTGGAATGCCCGACTCCTGCGTCTCCGGCCGCTGCTCCACGCGGCACTCGTGAAGCAAGCGTTTCCGCATAGCAAAGGCGCAGATGCGGAATTCGCTCTTCTGATCTGGATCGAGACGCTCCAGCTCCTCCATGCAGGCATAAAAACGCGCATCATCACGCGCCTCGTAGTGCGCGAGCGGCACACGCTCGCAAAGCACTTCATGGCCGCCGCCGCACCCCTCATAACTTTGCTGCAGACCCAGGCAGGCCACGGGCGTCTCCAGCATCTCCTGCATCGTTTTGTACAGCGGATAATTCCCGCAGCAATTCAAGAGAAATGGTACGTGCTCCTTGATGAGCACTTCCAGCTGTACGGCCTGCTGCTGCGCCTTCCGCACGGTCCACACCGCCATGCGCGTGACATCCACGCACGCGCGGTCTTCTTGCCACGCGCTTTGCATCGTCTCAAGATCTTCGACGACTTGCAAGATCGGCTGCGCTGAGACGCGGAATTTCATGCGATCAACGAGCTGTGGCTTCGTCGCAATCTTGTGCGAGGTCTTATCGGGGTATTGGCGCACCTGCTGCCAGAAGACATCGACGGCACCCGTCCGATGACGGAATTCCACCGTCAGGAGTTCTCCCAGCGGTATGCGTTCTTCTTTCCCAAAGGCCACTTCCGTCTGGGAAAAGACCGACGCAGCCAGTGCCGGAGGCGCCACCAAGATGCAAGCGGTATTGGTTTCCCACGGAATTTCATGCGCTTCCATTCCGAGCAAACGTGCGAAAAACATCTTGCGTCGCGGACTTTGCACGGGCCACTCTTGTTTCCGATCCCCGATGCAGTGGTCCTCCCCGAGCAACCGATGGAACATCGGCGTGTTCGGCAGCGGGTATGCCAAGGTCGCGCTCTGGTTCGCCTTCGTGGTTTTATCGACGCGGTACTCTTTGTCCGTTCTTCCCTTGCGGACCGTCTTGCCCGCGTGATAGTGCAGCTTCCACTTGCCATCCTGCCACACCAAGCGCGTCATGTCGCCATGATACTCCATGCCGAGGAACCAGAAATCTTGCGGCATCGCCTTTTCGTAATGCTGAAGGATGTCTTGACGTTCCTTCCATTCATCCTCGACGCTCCACGTATTCTTGGCGATGGCATCAAATCCCATCATCGTCATCAGAAGCGCCAAAAACTCCGGTGTTTCTGGATACGAGCAACAGCACGTTGCCTGTTCCCTCCGTTCCAGGAAATCTCCCCACGCCTCCGCAAGCGCCGGCTGCTCCATCAAATCGTTTCCATCGTAAAAAACATGGCAAGAACGCCACGCTTCCACCGTCTTCTCATCCAAGAAAAACACGTCCTCTCGTTTTTCTTTTCTTACTCTGCCATATTTTCTATTCGTCGCCGCGCAACAGAATCCTTCTTTATTTTTAAATTTTATCCAAATAAATTCTGCACGTCGTCCTCGTTCCCTGTCGGTTTCAGAGCGTCTGGAGGAAGGATAACGACCGCAGCGGATGACCGAGCAAACGTTGCAGGTACCCGAGCACCATCGTTTCTGCCGCGAGCAACTGTGACTTCGTGATCGTGATGGGCGTGTTACTGCCCCAGTCGAATGCAAGCGCGGTGGAGAGAAATGTACGAAGCGAAGCAGGATATGTCTGCGCAGAAGGTTCTTGACAATCGCTGCAGAGCGCGCCGCCCGCCGATTCGAGGAAGAAGGCATCCCCCTCCAGTTTTTTGCCGCACAAGGCACAACGCTCATACGAGAGTTGCAAGCCTGTGAACTCCATGAGCTGCAAGACCACGAGCAGCGCCGTCACGCGCGGGTTGCGCGATTCGAAGGCCTGGAACGCGCCGTGCAGGAGATCATAGACAGCAGGCTCGCCCTGTTTTTCCGGCAAGAACTCCGTCACGCACTCGGCGACGAACGAGCCGTAGGCCATGGTCATCAGGTCCTCGCTCAATTTCTTCGGATGATGAAGGATGCTGACCGTGCGCACGGTGTCAAGGCGCTGGCCTTCGGTAAGCGTGACTTCGAGTTCGTTGAACAGCTGGAGGCCCGCCGCGAGCAAGCTCTTCGGCCGTCGGCAGCCGAACGCCGCCGCTTTCACGCGGCCGCGCTCCGCTGTGTAGAGCTGCACGATCTTATCCGCCTCGCCCCAATTGTGCACGCCGACGACGAAGGCGTGCGCCGTGTAGCGCGCCATCAGTCCGTCTCCCCTGCTGATTTTTTCGCCGTTGCCTCGCCATCCGCATCTTTCGTCGTTCCCTGTAACGCTTCCGCAACGCGATCTTCTTTGCACAATGCCAAGCACTCTGCCGAGCGCTCCATCGCGCTGCCGCTCGTTTCGTGGTCGAGCCGTTTCGGCATGACGGCGCCGGCAGTCAGCATGTATTGGAGCGCCGACTCGCTCGAAATATCGAGGTAGATGACGTCGCTTTTTTTCACGAAGAGATTCGTACCCGACGTCATGTTGAGGCTCCACGGCACGAAGACGCAGACGTAGTCGTCGCCGAGCTTTTCCTGCAGCGCCGGCGGCACGTCAGCCATGAGGAAGCCGATGGCTTTCGACTGGTGGAACGGCACGAGCACGACGTGCTCAAACATGCTGTTCGACTCGAAGACCGCCGTCGACAAATGCTTCACGCTGTTGTAGATGAATTTGACGATGGGGATCTTGCCCACGATCCCTTCCGCCCAGCGGATGACGCGCCGCATGAACCAATAGGACGACAGCCAGCCCGTGATGTAGATGACGCCGAGCAGCGTGAGGATGCCGAGCCCGGGAAAATAAAAGGGGAGGTGCCTGCCCAGCACCCCCTCCGTGAAATCGAGCGTCTCGCTGATGACGAAGACGGTGATGGCGATCGGCACGAGCAGGATGAGCCCGTTGATCATGCGCCGGGTGAGACGCGACGGGGTATCAGTTTTCATTGCCGAAGCCAAATCCTTTCAAAACATTGTCGCGGTCGCGCCAGTCTTTCTTGACCTTGACCCAGAGATCGAGGAAACATTTATTGCCTAAAAGCATCTCGATGTCCGCGCGCGCGAGCTTGCCGATTTCTTTCAGCATCGAGCCTTTCGCGCCGATGAGGATGCCCTTTTGCGAATCGCGCTCGACGTAGATCGTCGCGCGCACGTAGACGTCGCCATGATCGCGCGTCTTCATCTCGTCGATATCGACGGCGATGGCATGCGGCACTTCGTCGCGCGTCAGCTGCAACGCTTTCTCGCGCACGAGCTCGGCGACGATGAGGCGCTCCGGCTGGTCCGTGACCATGTCGTCGGGGTAGTACTGCGGCCCTTCCGGCAGATATTTTTCGACTTCCTCAATCAAGGCGTCCAGATTTTCTTCCTGCTTCGCCGAGATCGGCACGACGCCGACAAACGGATATTTCGCCGAATAATTCGAGATGATCGGCAGCACGTCTTGCTTCTCGATGAGGTCGAGCTTGTTCACGACGAGGATGACCGGCTTCGCCGTCGCCTGGAGGCGTTCCAAAATGTAATATTCGCCCGGCCCCATCTTTTCCGTCGCGTCGACGACGAAGAAAATCGCGTCGACTTCCTTCAGCGTCCCCTCGGCCGCGCGCACCATGTACTCGCCGAGCTTGTGCTTCGGCTTGTGGATGCCCGGCGTGTCGAGGAACACGATCTGCGCCTCCGGCCGCGTGAGGATGCACAGGATGCGGTTCCGCGTCGTCTGCGGCTTGTCGCTCATGATGGCGATCTTCTGCCCGATGAGGCTGTTGATGAGCGTCGACTTCCCCACATTCGGCCGCCCGATGACGGCGATGAAACCGGATTTGTGGTTCGTGTTATTTGTCTGTTGTTCCATTTGATTCCTGCTTTCGTATACTCTAACAAAGCCTCCCCCGTTGGGGGAGGGGGACCGCGAAGCGGTGGAGAGGGTGACGCAATGTCTACATTCTCATTCCTTTCAATAGGAATACAGCATCCGTTCATGCGCTACCCTCCGCAGCAAGCTGCATAAGCGACCGCATCGGCGCGAAAGCGCCGTGCGTCTGCTTATCCGCCTCGCATGCGCTCGGCACCTCCCCCAAGGCAATGTCATTAAGTTAGTGATAAGCGGAGCTCACAAACTACGCCTCCCCCTTTGGGGGAGGTGGCCCCGCAGGGGCCGGAGAGGGTAGCGCAGTATGTCGATTCTCAATCCTCTCAACAGGAATACAGAACTCTTCATACGCTACCCTCTCCGCCTCGCATTCGCTCGGCACCTCCCCCAGAGGGGGAGGCGTTATTTGGTAGCTACCATCGCTTAACTTAATACCATTGCCCCCAGAGGGGGAGGCTTTTATTCGCGCGGGATTCCCAATTTCTCCATCACATAGCGCTGCTCGTTCTCCATTTCCAAGCGTTCCTCTTCTTCCATATGATCGTACCCGAGCAAATGCAGCATTCCGTGAACCGTCAAAAACGCGATCTCCCGCTTGACGCTATGCCCGTAGTCGGCGGCCTGTTCTTTTGCTCGCTCCACAGAAATAATGAGGTCTCCTAAAATATTCACATCGGGCCCGTCTTCGACTTCTGGCTCTTCGCTCTCGTTGAGGGCAAACGACAGCACGTCCGTCGGCCGGTCGATGCCGCGATACGCTTTGTTCAGTTGATGAATGTACGCGTTGTCCGTCAGCGTCACGCTGACCTCGCCGTTTTCCACGCCGTAGAGCTCGCCGACCTTCTCCGCCGCCGCGCGAACATTCGCCTCGATCTCCGGCGGGAACGACAGTTCTTCCGGATAATTGCTGATCATGACGTTCATTCCGCGTCCCCGCTCCTCTCTTCCATTGCTTGATTCCGATGCTGTTCCTTCTGGCGTCCGTTCCAACGTGTGGCCTTCTCTGCTTTTTTCCGTTCCTCGTACGCCCCATACGCCTTCACGATGCGCGTGACGACATCATGGCGGATGACGTCGAGCGGCGCGAGGCGGACGATGCCGATGCCTTCGACGCCCGCGAGGATGTCACTCGCCTGCCGCAATCCTGACGTCACGCCGCGCGGCAGGTCGACTTGGCCGAGGTCGCCCGTCACGACCATCTTCGAGCCGAAGCCGAGGCGCGTGAGGAACATCTTCATCTGCTTGTCCGTCGTGTTCTGCGCCTCGTCGAGGATGATGAATGCGTCTTCGAGCGTGCGCCCGCGCATATAGGCGAGCGGCGCGATCTCGATGATTCCGCGTGCCATGAATTTCTGATACATGTCGAGTCCGAGGATGTCCTGCAGTGCATCGTAGAGCGGCCGCAGGTACGGATCGACCTTGTCCTGCAGGTCGCCAGGGAGGAAGCCGAGCCGCTCGCCCGCTTCGACGGCCGGCCGCGTCAAGATGATCTTCTGCACCTCTTTCGTCCGCAGCGCCGCGACCGCCATGACGACGGCGAGATACGTCTTGCCCGTGCCGGCGGGCCCGATGCCGAACGTGATGCTATTGTGGCGGATCGCATCGAGATAGACGCGCTGGCCGAGCGTCTTCGGCCGCACGTGACGGCCGCGCGACGTGACGAGGATCGTGTCGGAAAACAGCGTGTGCAGCGCCTCGCCTTTGCCATTTTTCTCGAGCTGGATGCCGTAGCGCACCTCGTGCATCGTGATCGTCGTGCCCTGACGATAAAGGTACTGCAACTCCTCCATCACATGCACGGCGGCATGCACAGTCTCGGGCGCGCCGAAAAATTCCAGCCGGTCGCCGCGGCTCACCATCTGACAGTCAAAGCTCTCCTGGAACACGCGCAAAAATTCGTCGCGGCTGCCGAGGAGGCTCACGGCCTCTTTCTGATCTTCAAAATATATCGTTTTCCCGACGGGCTCTTTTTGCTGCAAAAAACATGCTCCTTTTCCTCACACGATCCTGCGGCGCGCGTCCTCCAAGAGACGCACAACCTCCGGGTAAAATACAGATGATCTCCATTTTTCTTGTCCCTTGAGCTCGTCTCCCAAGGCGATAAACGCTTCCCAGCCTGCGCGGAGAACATCACTCTCACAGTCGCTCGTCTGCAGGAGCGTCGCCCATTGCAGTTGATGCCAGAGGAAATCATCTGCGGACAACGCTTTCCGTCCATTGCAAAAATCCGTCCGCAAAATCGCAGCGATACCGCCGCCCGACGTTGTCTGCATCATCGTCTGAAACACTTGATACCACATGGCGAAGATCATTGGGCGCCCGTCCAGGAAGCCACCCTCCAGCCACCGGACAGATGACATGGACGCACGTCGGAAAAGGCCTGCGCTCCAGCCTCCTGCCGGACAGCATCCCCTTTTCAAAAACTCTTGCCAGACATCACGGATATGATAGGCCTCCGCAGGTTCTTTCAAATGGATATGCCACCACGGCGACTGGGCGTGCCCTAGGCCGGAGGCAAACGCGACTGCATAATTGATGTCCTGCGTTTCAAAAAACGCCACCATTTTTTGCACTTTGTCCGGCGTGATGGATTCGCCTTCCAAGAGCCACTGCACATAATCGCCCTGCACGCAGGTTTCGAGCTCATTTGCCCATCCAGGCTGTGTCGCCGGAATCCGCAGGATCTTCTCGCCCGCTTGCTCCAGGCCCTGCGGCATCCCGTCCGCAAAACAGAGCACGAAAAAGTCTCGATACGGATACGTCACAGAAAGCGCGCTGCGCAGGGTTTTCCGCCATGCCGCTTCGTCCTGCCCCGTCCACGTGAGAATGAGGCTGACGCGTTTTTTTCGCTGGAGCACCTTCGTCTCTGCCAGCTGCTCCGCAATCTGTTCCGCTGCTGCCATGATATTCCCCTGGATGTCGGCAGGAGCGGACGACGTATAGCGCAGCGTCTGCGCCTTCACGTACGGCGACAAGTCCAGCGTCTCAGCATCTTTCAACAGGGTATGCGACACCACGGGCTCATGACGGCGGAGCGTTTCAAAACAACCTTTCAGATAGCTCGCCGTAATCGTATGGACCGTATACTTCGTCACATTGTTCAGCCAGCTCGTCGCCACTTTCGTCGCGTACTGGTCCGGGCTGCGCCAATGAAAGTGTGCCGTATGGACGAGCGGCGCCAGCACCATCGGGACGGCACTGCCGTCATCGACGTACTCTCCAAAATGCGCGCCCTGGATCAATTCGTAGGGGCGTCCGTGGACATATCCATGACCTCCGACGATCGTTTTCTGTCCACGCGACCATGCCCGCGCACGCTTGCAAGGCCGCGTGAGCAAAAATTGATCGCGCCCCGAGGAAGCATCGAGCGGTTCATAATCCCGCCAGCGCAACGCATAGAGTGTTTCAGGGTCCAAAGCTTCGAGGACTTGCCGACAGGAGATGTCATTTTCCGTATTCACGAGGAATTCATCCGCATCAAACGGCAGGACGATGTCCGCACCGTGGTGCTCGATGGCTTCGCGCGTCAGGCGGTTCATCACTTCGCGATGCGCGAGCTCCACACGATACAGCCGTTCAAGATATAGTGGCAGCCCCTCATCGCGAAGCTTCTGTAACATTTCCCATGTCCCGTCCGAACTCTGATGATCTGCGATGATGAGCTCGTCTGCATACGTCAGACTGTGCCGCACGAAACTCTCGATGATGTCCGCTTCGTTCTTCACCATCGAAACCAATACGATTTTCTTCATCTTTTCCCCCGCCTGTCGTCCTGTGCTCCCTGCATCATCCGCTGCTCGTAAATCTCGTTTCATTCTACAACAGCGCGCCGCATTTGACAACAAGGAACGCGAATGGTTGACGGTCAACATCGAAAGTTTTATAATGTTGACGTTGAATTGATTTTTATTGAAATGAGGCATTTCCATCATGAATCTTCGTGAACTCTCCGTCGACCAGCTTGTCGACAAGATCATCGCCGGCTACCGCATCCAAAGGAGCGACGACCTCTCGTACTTCCTTGACGCCGACCTTGACGAACTGCGCGCCGGCGCCGGCCGCCTGCAATCGCATTTCTGCGGCAAGCACATTGACTTCTGCACGATCATCAATGCGCGCTCCGGCCGCTGCGGCGAGAACTGCAAGTACTGCGCGCAGGCCGCCTGCCATCACACCGGCATTGACGAGTACGGCTTTTTGCCCAAAGAAGAAATCATCGCGAACGCCAAGGCGAATCAGGACGCGGGCGCGAACCGCTTCGCCATCGTGACATCGGGACGCGCGCTCGTCGGAAAAGATTTTGACAAGGCCATCGATACGTACAAGGAAATGAAGCGCACGCTCTCAATCGATCTCTGCGCGTCGCACGGCCTGCTCTCGCGCGAACAACTGCGTCGCCTGCATGACGCCGGCGTCACGAGCTACCATCATAACATCGAGACGAGCCGCCGCTTCTTCCCCGAAATCTGCACGAGCCACACGTACGAGGACCGCATCCAAACGATCAAGATGGCGCAGGAAGAAGGCTTCTGCGTCTGCTCCGGCGGCATCATCGGCATGGGCGAGACATGGGAAGACCGCCTCGACATGGCGATCTCGCTGCAGGAGCTCGGCATCGAGTCCATCCCCATCAACGCGCTCATGGCCATCCCCGGCACGGGCATGGAAGGCCGCCCGCAGCTCCCGGCGGACGATATCCTGCGCACGATCGCCTTCTTCCGCTTCATCAATCCGACGGCGAACATCCGCCTCGCCGCCGGCCGCAAGCTCCTGCCCGAAAACGGCGCGACGGCGTTCCAGACCGGCGCCTCCGCCTCCATCACGGGCAACATGCTCACGACCTCGGGCACGACGATCAAAGAAGACATGCAGATGCTCCATGACCTCGGCCTCACGAACAAAGACGAAGACTGCGCCGTCGCCACCGGCACGTGCGGGGCGCACTGAAAATTTAGGGGTATTGCAGTAATTACACACCGTTGTCATGAGGAACTATTGCTGAGCGTAACGAATCCAGCAGCCTCTCCCTCTGGGAGAGGGGGACCGCGTCAGCGGTGGAGCGGGTACTAGGGTGCGATAGCCAAACAAAAACAAGAAGCCTCCGAAGCATCGAGTCGTTTGCGTAAAAACATGATGCTTTGGAGGCTTCTTTGTATTTGGAACAAATCGCACCCTTGTACCCTCTCAGTCGCGCTACGCGCGCCAGCTCTACCGAAAGGATAAAGCGACCGCATAGGCGCTAAAGCGCCTTGCGTCTGCTTTTCCCAGAGGGAGAGCCTGCTGTGAAAGCCACGGTCAGCAATCGTATGAAACGAATCTAGTAAGCGCTTTTTTCTTCATCCTTCCACATAATGGCTGAAGCTGCCGATGACGAGCTGCGGGAATTCTTTGTGAAGTGTTTCGAGGAACTTCTTCGTGCCGACGGGCTTCTCCGTTTCCGCTGGCATGATGTCGAGGAACGCGTCGGGATCGACGTTGAGGTTGCGGACCTGGATCATCTGCACGGGGAGCTCGCGGAAGAAGTCTTGCCAGGCGGCGAGTTCTTCCGGGCGGTCGTTGTAACCCGGGAAATACAGGAGGTTCAGCGAGACGTAGACACCGTGGTCGAGCGCATAGCGGATACTGTTCTTCACATCTTGTAACTGATAGCTCGCGCGGTAGTATGCGTTGTAACCAACGCCCCGCGCACTGATGATCGAGACGCGCAGGCTGTCGAGGCCGGCGTCGACGATTTTCTTCACGCCTTCCGTATAGCCCGCGTTCGAGTTCATGTTGATCTGGCCTTTTTTCGTCTGTTCACGAATCAAACGAATCCCCGCCGCGATGTTGTCCGCCGCGAGGCTCGGCTCGCCTTCGCAGCCTTGGCCGAAGCTCACGATGCCATCGGGCGCGACGGAGAGATGATAGACACCGACCTCGGCGATTTCCTCTGGGCTAGGACGGAACGTGATGCGCTGCTGCGGCGACGGACAGCATTCAGCGGGCTGGAGGGAGATACAGCCGAAGCAATTCGCATTGCAGACGGGCGACGCGGGGATTCCCGCTTCCCAGCGGCGATAGAAAAGATTCTGCGCCGTGCAGCAATGCCACTTCAGCGAGCAGCCCGCGACCTGATCGACGATGCGGTTGTGCGGCAATGCTTTTTTCGTGCGCTTCACGAGGTTCTTGAGCTCCGGCGTATTGTAGTGTGCGGGATCCCACTTGTCGTTCTCGTCCGTGTAGACGGCGGCGCAATACAGGTCATCATGATAGACGACGACCGCCGTGTAGCCATAGAGCGGCAGGCGCTCGGCATCGGCCGCACGCTCGTAGGCGGGGAGATACAGCCGCGTGTAGCCGGCCGGCAGGATCGCCGCGACGGCCTGCCCCGTGACCGGCAGCACCTCGCCGTCCGCCGTCTCGCCGACGGCCTGATGCCCTGGCAGCAGCATGAGGTCGGCGCTCTCCGGCAGGGGAATCAGATCGTCCGGCGTCAAAGCGATGTTCTCGCGCCCCGTGCGCCCCATGCCGCGCAAGCCCGCCGCGTCAAGGATGTTGCCCTCTTCGTCGGCGTAGACCGCTGTGATGAATTCGTCGTCTGCGTTGTTTCTGCTCATGCGTTCCCCTCCTCTGCCTTCGCTTGGCCGTCCTGTTCGGACGTAACACGTTCCGCCGCTGCTTCCGTAGTCCCATGGGCTGCTTGCACTTCCGCAGCAACGGGAACACGTTCCGCCGCTGCTTCCGGCTGCGTATCCTGTGCAAGCTTCTGCTTCTTCTGCTTTTTCTGCTTCTTCGGGTTGAATTTGTTCATCGCCATGTCCACATCATCGTTCACGATGCACTCCACAGCAGGAATCAAATAGTTGATCGCCCCGGCAACTTTCGGCGCGCCTTCCGTGTCAAACGGCGCGAGCACGTGGTTCACGACCGTCCAGCCCGGCAGCGGTCGCCCGATGCCGATGCGCACGCGCGCAAAATGTTCGTCGCCAAAGTGCGTGAGGATGCTCTTGATGCCATTGTGCCCGCCGGAGCTGCCCTTCTTGCGGATGCGGATCGTACCGACCGGGATGTCCATGTCATCATGCGCGACGATGAGATCTTCCGCCGGCAGCTTGTAAAAATGCATGAGCGGCCCGACGGCCTTGCCGCTCTCATTCATATACGTCTGCGGCTTCACGAGCAGCACTTTCTCCGTGCCAATGCGCGCCTCCGCGACGAGCGCGTCGAATTTTTCACGCCATTCCGTGACGCCGAGATGGCTGGCGAGCGCATCGACGAACATGAAGCCGACATTGTGCTTCGTCTGCGCATATTCACGGCCCGGATTGCCGAGGCCGACGATAACTTTCATGAAGGAACCCCTTTCGTTTTCACGAACAAAAAATGTCTCCCGCAATTTTATCGCGAGAGACATATTTTCGCAAGCGTTACGATGTTAATCATCCGCCGTCGGATCGCCGACGAGCACCATGTAGGCGATGACGATGAGGCCGAGGACGATGCGGTACCAGCCGAACGCCTTGAAGTCATTCGTCTTGATATAGCTCAAGAGGAAGCGGATCGAGACGATGGAAACGATGAAGGCCGTCACCATGCCGAGCACGAGGATCAAGACCTCCGCGCCCGTGTAATGGATGCCGAACTTCACCATTTTCAGGAAGCTCGCGCCGAACATGACGGGGATCGCGAGGAAGAACGTGAACTCCGTCGCGACGTAGCGGCTCGCGCCAAACAGCAGGCCGCCGATGATCGTCGCGCCCGAGCGGCTCGTGCCCGGCACGAGCGACAGCACTTGGAAGAAGCCGATGATGAGCGCCGTCTTGTAGTCAAGATCGCGGAGATCCGTGATGCGCGGGCGGCGGCTCTTGTTGTAGTTTTCGATGACGATGAACAAGATGCCGTAGAAGATGAGCGTCGCGACGACGACGGGCGCCGTCATGAGATCCTCTTCCATGAACTTGTTCAGCATGAGGCCGATGACGGCAGCGGGGAGCGAAGCGACGATGACTTTTTTCCAGAGTTCGACCGTGTCCTGCTTCTCCCGCCGCGTCTTCCACGACGAAAAAGGATTGAGCTTTTCGAAATTCAGCACGACGACGGCGAGGATCGCGCCGAGCTGGATGACGACGAGGAACATGTCCATGAACGCCTTCGACACATCGAGCTTGATGAATTCGTCGACGAGGATCATATGTCCTGTGCTCGAGATCGGCAGCCATTCCGTGAGCCCTTCGACGACGCCCAGAATGACGGTTTTCAGCAAGTCTGCCATACTTACATCCACTTGATTTTTTCCTCCTGATATTCCATATCCGATAAGATCTGATTGACAGAAACAGTCCAATTATAGAATACCGTCGCGTGGATGTCTATGGGTTCGTTGTAAAATTTTTAGAAACTTGCAGATTCCTCGCTACGGCTTTCCTCGATCGCCGCGTAATCCGTGAGGTCGGCGTGCAACGGCGTGACGGAGATGCCGCCATGCTCCACCGTGTAGAGGTCCGTGTGCGGCCCATTGTCCGAGTCGACGATCTTGCCCGCGACGGTGTAAAAAATCCGCCCGTCGTCGCGGACGTCCTGCTGGAACGCATTTTCGTAATCGCGCTTGCCGAGGCGGCTGACGGCGAACGCCGTGGACGCGAGGCGCTGCGGGAAATTCACATTGAGGAACTGCGGCGCCGCCGCGCCGTCCACCGCGCGTTCGAGGAACGGGCGCACGAGCTCGGCCGCGAGCGTGTACGGATAGTCTGCGTCGATGTCTAAAGAGATGGCCGCCGCGTGGAGTTCATGCAAAAAGCCCTCCATCGCCGCACCGACCGTGCCGGAGTACAGCACATCCGTCGCGAGGTTCGCGCCGCGATTGATGCCCGAGAGCACGAGGTCGATGGGACGGTTCGGATCCATGAGCGCTTCGAGGAAAAGTTTCACGCTGTCTGTCGGCGTGCCCGCGATGCGCCAGGCGGCCACGGCACCAAGCTCGAGCGCGACGCCCGGCATTTCCTCGACCTCGATGGGACGATGGACATTCAGCGCGTGCGCCATGCCGCTCTGCTCGTGCCACGGCGCGGCGATGTAGACCTCGTGCGCCTTGGCAAATTCCGCCGCGAGCGCGCGCAGCCCTTCCGAGGCGATGCCGTCGTCATTCGAAATCAGGATGCGCATGACGTCATTCCCCTTTCACCGTCGCGTTGAACTTCTCGATCATCTTCTCCGGCTTGTACGATTCCTTCGCTTTGCGCAGTCCCGGCAAGCCCATGTCTTCCTCGCGGTTGATGTACGTCATATCGCTCCACGCATGCGAGACGAAGCCCTGATTGATCGCGGGATACGCGCCGCGCACGTTCGGGTCGGCCTTTTCCACATGGATGACGGCCGTGTCCGTATTCAGCGCTTCGCCAAACGTGAACGCGACGACGCGGCCATCGATGCGGATGACGCCGCCCTTGAGCTGGAACGCTTCGTAGTTGTCGAATACTTCATGGATTGCCGCGCGCTCGTAGCCGATGAAAGGATCATCCTCGAGCTCTTCCGAGCGCATGGCATACCAGCTCTCGAGCTCCTTGCGGCACGCGGGGATGAGGTCACTTGTGATCGGCAGATATTCCGCCTGCGGGTACAGCTTGTGGAATGCATTGAGATGGTTCTTTTTCAAATGCAGCTTGCGCCCGGAGAGCGTCATGAGCTTTTCTGCGAGGTACACATAATCCGCATTGTCGCGGTCGCCCGTGACGTCGAACGCAGCGATGGCCTGCCCCTCATTTTGGAGGAACGCCGCATAATCTTTCTCGAGCCCCATGAGATAGACAGGGCGCTCGCGCTCTTTGAAAAACGCGAGGATTTTTTTCGTCGCCTCCGGCCATTTCTCCGGCTCACAAAACGGCTGCAGCGCCGCGAGCTTGCCGTCGTACTCGTTGATCATGTAGAGCACGTCGTCCTCCACAGCCCACTGGATGTGATACGGCACGCGCCACATGAAGAAGTTCGTGAAGTTCAGATGGCTGTTCTCGTAGTATCTGGCATGGAAAAATTTGTCTAAGACAGGCTTGTCTTCCTTGCCGAGCGGTTTGAAGTCGATGATAATCCTCCCCTTTGAGGTGCGATTCTTTTTCTTGCTGCCATTATTTTAGCATGATTGTCAATTCATGTTCCGTAACAAAATCACGATAATGCAAGGGCTTTCAAATTACGCCTCCCCCTCTGGGGGAGGTGCCGAGCGAATGCGAGGCGGATAAGCAGACTCTTGACGCTTTAGCGCCTAGAGGTCGCTTATGTCACTTGTGACGAGGGTCACGCCGTAGGAAAATTCTCGATTCTATCAACAGATAGAGAATCTTGATACAACGTTACCCTCTCCGCCCCTTCGGGGCACCTCCCCCAAAGGGGGAGGCTTATCATGCATTATTTGTAATACGCGACGCCCGCTTCGAAGAGCTGCTGGTCCTTGTCGCCCGGCACGTTCTTCGCGACGTCTTCGCCGATGCGCTCGGAGTGGCCCATCTTGCCGAGGACGCGGCCGTCCGGGCTCGTGATGCCTTCGATGGCATTGACGGAGCCGTTCGGATTCCACGGAATGGCCATGGACGGCTTGCCGTCCGCGTCGACGTACTGCGTCGCGATCTGGCCGCGCATGCGGAGCTTCGCGATGATCTCGCTGTCCGCGACGAAGCGGCCTTCGCCATGCGAGACGGCGATACGGTGCACGTCGCCGACCTTCACGTTGTTGAACCACGGCGAGAGATTCGACGCGACGCGCGTCGAGACCATGCACGAGACGTGGCGGCCGAGCGTATTGTGCGTCAGCGTCGGCGAATTGTCCGCGAGGTCGCGGATCTCGCCGTACGGCACGAGGCCGAGCTTGATGAGCGCCTGGAAGCCATTGCAGATGCCGAGCATGAGGCCGTCGCGACCGTTCAGCAGGCGCATGACCTCCGCCGAAATGCGCGGATTGCGGAACATCGCCGCGATGAACTTGCCGGAGCCGTCCGGCTCGTCGCCGCCGCTGAAACCGCCCGGCAGCATGATGATCTGGCTGCGGCGGATGCCGGCGACGATCGCGTCGACCGTTTCCTCGACGGCTTTCGGCGTGAGGTTGCGGACGATGAGCGTCTCGGCCTCCGCGCCCGCGCGCTCCCATGCGCGCGCGGAATCATATTCGCAGTTCGTTCCCGGAAAGACAGGGATGAAGACATGCGGTTTCGCGAGCTTCGTGCTGTGCGCCTTGATGGCATTGCCCGTACTGTACGGACGCCAGATGGCCTGTTCGCGGGATTTTCGCGTGACCTGCGTCGGGAAAATCTTCTCGAGCGGCTTCGTATAGGATTGCTTGCATTCCTGCAGCGTCACAACCGCCATGCCGCAGACGATGCTCGGCGCGGCCGTCGTCTCGCCGAGCTCATAGCAGCCCGTGCCTTTCAGCACCTCGTCGAGCTTGCTGTTCGCCGCCGCTTCGAGGAGGATCGTGCCGTAGTCGGGACGGAAGAGATCATCGCGTCCCACAGCTTTCGTGAACTTGAAGCCGACCGTGTTGCCGAGGCACATCTTCGTGATGGCCGCCGCCATGCCGCCCATGCCGACGCTGCGCGCGGCAAAGATTTTCTTCTCTTCCATCAATTTGCTGACGGCCGCAAAATTCTTGTTCAGCTGCTCGAACTTTGGCAAGTCCTGGCTGTCCTTGAGGCACGGCACGGCATAGACCTTGTTGCCGGGATATTTGAATTCGGACGACACGGCACGATCGGCCGGCAGCACGTCGACGGCGAACGCCGCGAGCGTCGGCGGCACGTGGATGTGCTCGAACGTGCCGGACATGGAGTCCTTGCCGCCGATGGCGGGAATCTTCAGCTGGTGCTGCGCCCAGAGCGCGCCGAGGAGCGCCGCAAAGGGATGGCCCCACTTCTCCGGGTCTTTGCCGAGGCTCTCGAAATATTCCTGGAACGTCAAGCGGATCTTGTCCGCACGACCGCCGAGCGCGACCATCTTCGCCGCCGCTTCGACGACGGAATACACGGCACCGTGGAACGGACTCCACTCCGTAAAATACGGATTGAGGCCGAACGTCATAGCCGTCGCCGTCGTCGTCTCTGCGCCGAGCACTGGCAGCTTCGCGACCATGCCCTCTTCCGGCGTCAGCTGCGTCTTGCCGCCGAACGGCATCAGCACCGTGTTGCCGCCGATCGTCGAGTCAAAGCGCTCGGCAAGGCCTTTCTGGCTGCAGACATTGAGGTCTGTGAGGTTGCCGAGCCACGCTTTTTCGAGGTCGCGCCCCGCCGCTTTCGCGCCTTCCGTTTCGGAGAACAGGTAACGTTTTGACGCGTCCGGCTGCGTGATTTTCGCCATGACATGCTGGCGCACGCCATTCGTGTCGAGGAACGCGCGGTTCATCTGCACGATGGGCTGGCCGCGCCATTTCATGATGAGGCGCGGCTCCTCCGTCACGACAGCAACCTCCGTCGCTTCGAGGTTCTCCGCGTCCGCAAACTTGACAAAAGCGTCGAGGTTTTTCGGATCGAGCACGACGGCCATGCGCTCCTGCGACTCCGAGATCGCGAGTTCCGTGCCGTCGAGACCTTCATATTTTTTCTTGACCGCATCGAGATCGATGACGAGGCCGTCCGCGAGCTCGCCGATGGCGACGGACACGCCGCCCGCGCCAAAGTCGTTGCAGCGCTTGATCATGCGCGCGACGGTCGGATTGCGGAAGAGGCGCTGGATCTTGCGCTCCGTCGGCGGGTTGCCCTTCTGCACTTCGGCGCCGCACGTCTCGAGCGATTCCTCCGTATGTTCTTTTGACGAGCCCGTCGCGCCGCCGCAGCCGTCGCGACCCGTGCGGCCGCCGACGAGCACGATGATGTCGCCCGCCGCTGGGCGTTCGCGCACGACATTTTCCTTCGGCGCGGCTGCGATGACGGCGCCGATCTCCATGCGCTTCGCCATGTAGCCTTCGTGATAGACTTCCTGCACCTGGCCCGTCGCGAGGCCGATCTGATTGCCGTAGGAACTATAACCGGCTGCCGCGCCGAGCGTGATCTTCTTCTGCGGCAGCTTGCCGGGGAGCGTATCCTTCAGGCTGCGGCGCGGATCGGCCGCGCCCGTCACGCGCATGGCTTGGTAGACGTACGAACGGCCCGAGAGCGGGTCGCGGATGGCGCCGCCGAGGCACGTCGCCGCGCCGCCGAACGGCTCGATTTCTGTCGGATGATTGTGCGTCTCGTTCTTGAACATGACGAGCCAATCTTCCTCACGGCCTCCGATGTCCGCCTTAATCTGGATGCTGCACGCATTGATCTCCTCGGACTTATCGAGGTCTTCGAGCAGTCCCTCTTTGCGCAGCTCCTTCATGCCGATGACAGCGAGATCCATGAGCGTCACATCGCGGATGGACGTCGATCCATAGACATTCTCGCGATCCTTGAGATACTGGTTGTACGCGCGCGTGATGGACGGCGAGAAATAGCCATCCTCGATATCGACCATGTCGATGGCCGTCGTGAACGTCGTATGGCGGCAATGATCCGACCAATACGTGTCGATGACGCGCAGCTCCGTGACCGTCGGCGCACGGTGCTCCGTGTCACGGAAATATTCCTGACAGAATTTGAGGTCCTCAAAGCTCATGGCAAAGCCCATCTTGTCCATGAACGCGTGGAGGCCCGCATCGTCGAGCGTGTTGAAATCCGTGAGGACCGCGACATCCGCCGGCGGCTCCATCTTCATGGCGAGCGTCTCGGGCTTTTCGAGCGACGCCTCGCGGCTCTCGACCTTGTTGATGAGATACGCCTTGATCTTCTCGAACGTCTCGCGATCCACATCGCCGACGATGACGATGACGCGCGCCGTGCGGATGACCGGGCGCTCTTTCGCCGTCACGAGCTGGACGCACTGCGCCGCCGAATCCGCCGTCACATCGTACTGGCCCGGCAGATACTCCATCGCGAACATGCGCGAATTCGAGAAATGCGGCAGCTTCTCCTCATAGACGACGTCGACGGGCGGCTCGGAGAAGACGACAGACTTGACCTTTTCGTATTCCTCATCGCTGAGGCCCTCGATATCGTAGCGGTTGATGATGCGCACGGCCTTGAGATCCGTCAGGCGGAACGTCTCCGTCAGATCATCGCAGAGCTGCTGCGCGGGAATATCAAAAAAGCCTTGGCGCTTCTCGACAAAAATTCTTCTTACGGACATAGGGCTTGGTTCCTCCAAAAAGAAAGGGGTCACGGAATAGGGTACAACGTCCTCAGAGCAGGTCAACCGAGATTTTCACGACGACTTTCGTCACTGGCTTCCCAGGGCCTGCCTCCGTCGCCATGCGTGGCGCGTGGACATCCTCGGGGAACAATACAGCGAAGCTGCCCGGCTTCAGCATGATCGTGCTTTCCGGCACGAGGCGCTTGTAAAACGTGATGTCATAGACATCATTGTACGACGCATGCTCCTCGAGCTCGGGGCTGAACGGGCACCAGCCGATGTACTCGCTGCCCTCGGCGACGAACTGCACGTCGGCATACCGCTTGTGCGCCTCGGGGAGGCAATCCTTCGCCGCCTTCGTCTCGTAGCGCTGCACGTCGGCAAAGATCTCCTCGCCGTGCTCCTTGCCGCGCGGATAGTAGCGTCCCTCGGCAAGCTTCGTGAAATCCTGCGAACGCAAGTACGCGAGCGCTTCGTCAATGATGGCAGGATACTCCTCCTGCCGCTTCGACGCGGCCTCCACCGTTCCGATGATCATGAAACGACCTTCTTTCTATGTCATGCATATGTCCTGCGAAAACACTCTCATGGATTTATCTTTTCCCATTCTACCGAAATTCGCGGGCGTCTGCAACATTTCCAGCGCATTTTATGAAAAAAAGGACATGCGGGCTATCATTTTCCTGCTTTGCTGCCGAAACTGAATTTCATGATTTCCCGCTTGCATCGAAATCTATGCAAACAAAAAGAGACCGCTGCACACTTGCAACAGTCTCTCACACTTCAAAATGATTTCAACAAGCCACGCGCACCGCTTTCGCGTCCGCTGCTTTCATGCGCCCGACGAACGCGTCCGTGACGTGGAACTCGAGACGCGTGACATCCGGCGTGCTGAACGCCTCGACGAACGCCTGGTCGCCGAAGACCCGCGCGAGCTCCGCCGGGTTCGCTGCAATGCCTTCCTCGGCAAGGTAACGAACGAGGATCTTGTAATCCATCGGCTCGGCGTCCGCCTGCATGCCATCCGCTTCGTAGACGAGGAACGACGGCTCTTCGTGCGTGCCCGTGAAGACGAGGACGCGGTCCGCACCGACACCCTGATGGCGGTCCGCCAAGAGGCGGAGCGCTGCGGCGCCCGGCAGATCCTGCATCGTGCTTCCATTGAGAACCATATATTCCTTCTCGGCCGTCGTATAATTCTTGATCATCATCATGTCGGTCGCCTCCGTTTCACTTTCTGCGCTTAGTATAGCAGGCATTTTCCGCGATAAAAATGCAAGGAATGACATTCATATTGCAAAAAGTGCTCACTGCTTTTATAATGAGCACAAACAACGCGAACTGTTTTTGTTGGAGGCGAGCAATTTGGAGACGTACGAAAAGAAAGGCTATCTCCTGCGCGATTTCCGCGTGTTCCGTTTGAAAGACGAACGGCTGAAGCCCATTCCCTTTCATTACCATGACTTTCACAAGATCATCCTGTTCCTCGGCGGCGACGCCGACTACATCATCGAAGGGCGCAGCTATCCGCTCGCGGTGCGCGACATCATCTTCGTCTCGGCCGGCGAGATCCATCGGCCCGTGCTGCGGCCTGCGCCTTACGAGCGCATCGTCATCTACGTCGCGCCCGCATTTCTCGCGCGCTGCCAAAGAAACGAAGACGACCTCGCCGCGTGCTTTTCGAAAGCGCGGGCGGGGTCGTCCGTCATGCATGCAGGCACGGGGCTCTCCCACGACCTGCTGTTCCACATGGAAAAACTCGAGCGCACGTCGCGCGCCGAAGGCTTCGCGAACGGCCTCTACACGGAAATCCTCTTCATCGAGTTCATGATTTTACTCAACCGCGCGATGCTCGCGCACGAGCTTGGCGAACTCCATGCCTCGTCGTATGACGAAAAAATCCAAACCGTCCTCGCCTACATCAATGGCCACCTCGACGAAGACCTGACGATCGACGCGCTTGCCGGCGAAGTATACCTCAGCAAATATTATCTCATGCGGAAGTTCAAGCAAGAAACGGGCTACAGCATTCACCAATACATCACGAGCAAACGCCTGCTCGCCGCGCGGCAGATGCTCTCTGGCCCCGACGCCGTCACAGACATCTGCTACGCCTGCGGCTTCCGCGACTACTCGACGTTCTCGCGCGCCTTCCACACGATGTTCCACATGACGCCAAAAGAATGGCGGGAGCAATTGCAAAAGATTTGAATCATGAGTATCATACTCGCGATTCAAATCTTTTGCTGGCGTTGTGTTGCAAATCTTCGACGATTTTCCCGAGGTCAACACGGTGTTGACCTTTTCCCGACGGGAATCTGCTATACTACCTCCATTCAGAAAATTTTGTCGCACAGGAGGCATCCGCATGACCAAGCTCACGCTCCAGCCCGGAACATTCACCTACAACAAAGACGACGATGACCTCGCGCGCACGGTGCCCGTCGCCCACATCCTGCTCGATGGCAAAGACTTCATCCGGCAGATCCGCACGTGGACGCACGACAAGCACCTCAGCCCGCTCGAGCCCGACATCCTGTATGATATGCTGCATCACGAGTGGCAAGACCACAGCAACGTCTTCCTCGCCGGCTGCGACTGCGGCCAGCCCCTCTGCGACCCGCTCTACGTCCACATCGAAGAGAAGCGCTACACCATCCTCTGGAGCCGCATCTCCACCATCGAAGACGGCGTCAGCGGCCGCACGCGGCTCTTCCGCATGAACCCCATCATCTTCGACAAAGAAGCCTACTTCGCCGAGCTCGCAGCCATGAAGCGGTGGATGGTCGAGAACAACATAGAATAAAGCCAAGAAGACGGCTCCGCAGACACCACTGTGGAACCGTCTTCCTTTTTTTTATAGAATAGGCATTAGGACGCAAGTGCAGTGCGGGGCAAAGAAACAAGCGCTGCCAATCCTCTTATTTCATTTTCTTGCATGGAATCCATAACACCAGTTTTGCACCATGTTACAAAATGCTCACAGTTATTGCTGAGCAACATATAAAATTTATCACTTGGCTCCAGAACTCTGTCAGGGAAAATCAAAGAAAGCGTCCCCTTGAACGCTCTATCAAAAAGATCCTCGTGCGCCACGATTTCCGCTTGCTTTCGAGCGCGTGCCAGAGTTTCTTCCGGAGAATACAATTGATATGCTTTTTCTTTCCACGCGCGCTTATGGTCTTCAATTTTTGGCATAGAAATGATGCAGTTCGAAGCAACGGAAAACATATCCGCAAGACCATCCGCCCAGTCCTTGTGGTTTTCTCCTTCGTAATACGGCATAAACTCACAAACTAAGAATCGTTGCGCATCGCCCAAAAATTCTGATATGCTCACTTCATGAATAAACGGAGCCATACGCACATCAAAATCCGTGGCATAATGTATCACCTTCCCTTTGCCTGAATAGATTCCATAATGATCGTAAAAAGAGCGTTGCACGCAGATGACATCTCCTGGAACAACTTTCCGTGCCATAAAGCCAACCCTCCCTCAAAACTAATACGGTATACATTACAGACTTTATTCGTTATTCCTCATCAAATCCCTGCTTTCAGTTTAAAATTGGCAGGATTTTCATCGATCGCCATCTTTACAATATCGACGAGGTCAATGATTCCCTCGATGCGCTCGGCCTTTCAACGCTCACGAATTACAAACGGTCGCGCAAGATGTGACGCATCGACGCAAAAAAATTTCTCCCTTGCTTCGATGTTCTGACCGTGAAGTTTTTCTTCATGGTCAGATCATACCATCGCAAGGGAGGAAAAAGGTCAACACGAAAGCAACCTTGAAAATTTATTTCGCTTGCTTCGCCGCCTCGATGACGGCCGCTGCTTGCCTCTCGGGCACGACTTCGTAGCGCAGGAACTCCCGCGTGTACGTGCCGCGGCCCTGGGTCTGGGAGCGAAGGTCCGTCGCATACTGGTAGAGCTCGGCTTCTGGGGCTTCAGCGTGGACGACCATTTCGCCTTTTTCGCCCGTGTCCGTGCCGAGGATGCGGGCGCGCTTGCTGTTCAGCGTGCCGATGATGCTGCCGACGTAGTACTCCGGCGCCGTGACCGTCACAGTGTCGATGGGCTCGAGCAGCACAGGCGCGGCGTCCAGGATGCCTTTTTTCAACGCAATGGCCGTCGCGGACTTGAACGACGCTTCCGAGGAATCGACGGGATGATACGAGCCGTCGTAGAGATTGACTTTCACATCGACGACGGGATAGCCCGCGAGGATGCCGCCCGCGAGCGTCTCCTGCGTGCCCTTCTCGACGGCGGGGATGAACTGGCGCGGCACGCTGCCGCCGAAGATGGTCTCCGTGAATGCATTGCCCTCGCCGGCCTTTTGCGGTGAGATCTCGAGGAGTACGTGGCCGTACTGCCCGTGGCCGCCGCTCTGCTTCTTGTACTTGCCCTCGGCCTTGACGGTCTTCTTGATCGTCTCGCGGTAGGCGATACGCGGCTGCGTCAGCGTGAGGCCGACGTGGTATTTGTTCTCGAGCTTGTCTTCGAGCACTTTGAGCTGCATCTCGCCGAGCCCTGCGAGAATCGTCTCTTTCGTTTCCTTCTGCTTGCGCACGGCAATCGTCGGATCGGCTTCCTCGCATTTTGCGATGGCGGCGAAAAGCTTGTCTTCCTCGCCTTTTTTCTTCGGGTGCACGGCCATCTCGAGCATCGGCGTTGGGAACGGCAGCACTTCGTAAGCGATGGGCGCGTCCGGAGCCGCGAGCGTGTCGCCCGTCTGGACATTCATGAGCTTCGACGTGACGACGATGTCGCCGGCGTGTGCGACGGTGACGCTGTGCGCCTGCTTGCCGCGCAGCGTCTGGAGCGCGCCGATGCGCTCCGTGCGTCCCGTCGTGACGTCGAGTACATTCGTGTCCGCTTTCAGCGCGCCAGAATAAATGCGCAGGTACGTCTGGCGGCCGGCGAGCGGGTCGACCGTCGTCTTCCAGGCAAACGCGGAAAACGCGTCAGAGGCGCTGCGCTCGACGAGGTCTTCCGTGCCCGGCACCGTGCCGAGCACCGTGCGCTCCGCTGGCGACGGCACATAGGCTGCGATGCCGTTCAGAAGTTTCTTCACGCCGATGTCCGCTTTCGCCGAGCCGCAGAACACGGGGAAGAGTTTCCCTGCCGCGATGCCCTGCTTCAGCGCGTCGCCGACTTCGTCTTCGCTGAGCTCCTGCCCGTCGAGGTATTTTTCGAGGAGTTCGTTGTTGTAATCCGCAACGGCCTCGATGAGCGTCTGGCGCGCCACTTCCACGTCGGCGTCCAGGTACTCCGGGATGTCCGTCACGACGCAGTCGTCCTCGTCATGCGGGACGATCTTGCCGTGCATCTTCAGGAGGTCGACGACGCCCTGGAATGCGGCTTCCTGGCCGATCGGCAGCTGCACGGGCACGACGCCGCTGCCGAAGCGCACGCGCAGCTCGTCGACGACGGCATGGAAATCCGTGTGCTCGCGATCCATCTTGTTGATGAAAAACAGGCGCGGGAGCTCCTGCGCACTCGCGAGGTTCCAGAATTTTTCCGTCTCGACCTCGATGCCCGAATGCGCCGAGACAACGATGACAGCCGCGTCCGCTGCATTCATGGCCTCGATGGCCTCGCCGACGAAATCCGGATAGCCCGGCGTGTCGAGGAGATTCAGTTTGCAATCGCCCCATGTGCAGGCTGCGAGCTTCGCTTCCATCGTGATCTTGCGCTCTTGCTCCTCGGGGCTCGCGTCGAGGAGGCTCGTGCCGTCGTCGACGCTGCCGCGCCGCTTCGCATTTCCCGTGTGATAGAGCGCGTCGTCCAAAAGACTCGTCTTGCCGCAGTTGCCATGGCCGAGGAACACGACGTTCCTAATGTCTTTGCTTTGAACTTCGTTCATTCCGATCCCTCCATTGTGTTTTGTATGTTTCTATGTTGTATGATTCGCGCAATGATAAAAAATTCCTGCCAATGCGACGTGTTTTTCCGTCGGGATGGCAGGAATTTTTTCGTGTTTGTGGTTTTTTTCGGGCAAAAAGGCTTCAGACGTCTGCTTCTTCGAGGCGCATGAGCAAAAACGCATAATCGGACAGCCGGTTCAGATAGCGGCGATCCGTATCATGCACGGGCTCTTGCTCGGCGAGGCGGCAGAAGAAACGCTCGGCGCGGCGCACGATGGTGCGCGCATGATCGAGCGCTGCGCCGGCAGGCGTCGACCCAGGGATGAGGAACGACGTGAGCTTTGGCAGCTCGTCCTCGATGGCGTCCATCACTTTTTCGAGCTCCGTGATGTCTTCCTCGCGGATCAGAGGCTCCTTGCCTTTGCTTGCGATGTCGGCCATGAGGCTCGGCAAACGCTTCTGCACGTCGAGGATCGAACTCTTCACGTCCTCGTTTTTCGCGAACGCGCGCGCCAGGCCGAAGACGGAGTCCGCTTCGTCGATCGTGCCGTAGACTTCGACGCGCATGCTCGCCTTTTTCACGCGCTCGCCTGTGTAGAGGCTCGTCTCGCCTGCATCGCCCGTTTTCGTGTAGACATGCATGGGAAAGCCCCCTTAAGCGTCATAGATTTCCGTCTCATTGAAAAAAATGTGGATCTCGCGGTCCGCGCTCTCGGGGCTGTCCGAGGCGTGCACAGCGTTCTTGCGGCCGTCCGTCGCGTAGAGCTTGCGGATCGTGCCGTCAGCGGCTTCCGCCGGGTTCGTCTTGCCGTGGAGCTCGCGCACGCGGTGGATGGCATCCTCGCCCATGAGCACCATCGCGACAATCGGGCCCGACGTCATGAACGAGACGAGCGGCTCGTAATACGGGCGGCCGATATGCTCGGCATAGTGGATCGACGCGAGGCGCTCGTCCATCTGGAGGAGCTTCATCGCAACGATGCGCAGGCCAATGCCCTCGTACATCTTGATGATATCGCCAACATGATGCGCTTCAAACGCATCGGGTTTGATGAGGACTAATGTTTTCTCCATAAAATCATGTTCTCCTTTTTCAAAGCAACTCCGCTTTGTAACGCTTCGCGAGCTCGGCATGCGCGATGGCCGATTGCTTCAGCGCCTCGATCTCGTCGTCGCGGAGCGCGCGGACGATCTTCGCCGGATTGCCGTAGACGATGGAATTGTTCGGGATCTTCTTGTGCTGCGTGATGAGCGAGCCTGCGCCGATGATGCAGTTCTCGCCGATCTCCGTGTAGCCGAGAAGGATCGCGCCCATGCCGATCAGCGTGTTCGAGCCGATGACCTTGCTGTGGATGATCGCGTTGTGCCCGATGATGACGTGGCTGCCGATCGTCAGCGGGCAGTCGCCCATGACGTGGACGGTCGCATTGTCCTGGATGTTCGTGCAGCGTCCGATCTGGATGGGCTGGAAATCGCCGCGCACGACCGTGTTGAACCAGACGCTCGAATCCTTGCCGATCGTCACGTCGCCCGCGACGCAGCCCGTCGGCGCGACAAACACCGATGGATCAATCTTTGGACGCTTCCCCTTGTATGGCACGATGAGCCCCATAAAAATCGCCTCCATAAAAATTCTTGAATGTTCTTTGTTATGAGTATTCCGATTCGCTCCCATTATAACCGAATCGAATCCAAATGTAAACACTCGCAAGTAAGTCTCAAGAATTTTTATAAAACGGATTTCGAATTATGATTCTCATTGTTTCATAAGAACGCGCAATCGTGCGGCCTGCTTCGTGTGAATCCAACCAGCGATGGCCGCGCCTGTGAGTTCTTCCGGGGCGTCACGGCCAGAAATGCGCGAAAGCTCCGCCGCCCATGCTTCGCCATGCACGAGGTACGGCGGCAGGCTGCCGTGGTCGGCGCGGATGACGGCATTGAAGGATGCGAACGGGAGCTTGCTCTTGCGGACGGCGAGCAGCAGCGTCACCATCTTCCCGTACTTCGTCAAGCGTCCCGCGCGCATATGCTGACGGATGACGAGGGCCGCCGCCTGCTTCCACGTCTTTGGCAGCGTCATGCGCGCATCCCACGCGGCCAGCACGTCGAGTCCTTTGATCTCGTGATCGTAATGGTGCGGCAGCATTTCCGCAGGCGTCACGCCCTTGCCGATGTCATGCACGAGGCCGCAGAAGCGCGCGATGACGTCGTCCGTCTCGGCCGCGACCTTGTCGACGACGAGCATCGTGTGCTCGAAGGCGTCGCCTTCAGGATGGAACGCAACGGGCTGCGTCTTGCCGATCAGTGCAGCAATCTCTGGAAATGTGACATCGAGCAAATTTGCCGCATGAAGCCAACGAAAAAATCTCGATGGGCGTGCCGCTGGGAGTGCGCGTTCCAGTTCTCCGAACACACGTTCGGTCGGTTCGTTTGCGAGTTCTTCCTTGCACGCACGCATATACATCAACGTATCTTCCGTAATCACGTAATCGAATAACGCCGCCTGCCGCGCCGCTCGAAGTGCGCGCACGGGGTCTTCTAAGAAATGCTCGGACACGGCACGGACAACATGATGCTTCACATCTTCCCGCCCGCCATACGGGTCAAGCAACGTACCCTCCGGCAATTCCCGCGCCATGGCGTTCATCGTCGTGTCGCGGCGGTAGAGATCTTCCTCGATCGTGACGTCGGGCGAAAATGTCACGGCAAAGCCGCGATAGCCCGTACCCTGCTTGCGTTCTTTGCGCACAAATGCGACTTCGCAAGCGTCGCCGTCGATGTCCACGAGATACACGGGGAACGAGCGGCCGACGCGCTTTGCCTTTGGAAAGCACGCGCAGAACGCCTCCTCCGTGATGCCGCTCACGACGTAATCCTTGTCGCTTGCCGGGACGCCGCGAAGCTCGTCGCGCACAAAGCCGCCGACAAGAAAAACGCGGGCGCCATGCGCCCGCAGTGTTTCAACGAATGCTTGCTCCGTCATCGTGTTCCGCTGTTTCGTTTTCTTTTGATTCATGTGTTCACCGTTTCCGAAGCTCTGTCAAAATGGCTTCCATATCCTGCGGCACGGGCGCCTCGAAATGCATGGGTTCTTCCGTCCGCGGATGAATGAGGTCAAGGCTCTTCGAGTGAAGCGCCTGCCCTTGGATCAGCGACGCGAACGGATGTTTGCGCTTGCCGTATTTCGGATCGCCGACAAGCGGATGGCCGATGCTCGTCATGTGCACGCGGATCTGATGCGTGCGGCCGGTCTCGAGGCAGCATTCGACAAGCGTGAAGGCGCCAAAGCGTTCGAGCACGCGGAAATGCGTGACGGCGGGTTTGCCGCCCTCCACGATCGCCATCTGCTTGCGCTCCGTCGGATGGCGGCCGATCGCGCCTTTGATCGTGCCGGATTCTTCCACGATATTTCCGTGGACGATGGCAAGGTACGTGCGCCGTGCCGTCTTCGCCTTGATCTGCTCGGCGAGCGCGACATGTGCGCGGTCGTTTTTCGCACAGACCATGACGCCCGACGTGTCCTTGTCGAGGCGATGGACGATGCCCGGCCGGATCTCGCCATTGATGCCTGAGAGATCCGTACAATGGTATAACAATGCATTGACGAGCGTGCCTGTCGTCACGCCCGCCGCCGGGTGCACGACCATGCCGCGCGCCTTGTTGACGACAATGATGTCCTCGTCTTCATAGAGGATGTCGAGTGGAATCTCCTCCGGCAAGATCGCCGTCGGCTCGGGCGCGGGCATCGTCAGTGTGACGGTTTCGCCGCCGCGCGCCTTGTAGCCCGCTTTCTGCACTTTGCCGTCGACGGACACGTCCCCACGCTCGATGAGCTTCTGGATGTGCGAGCGCGTGAGCTCCGGCGCCTTGCGCGCGAGGAATTTGTCGAGGCGTTCGCCCGCCGCGTCCATGGAGAAGGTCACGGCTTCGTTCGTCAGATCTTCGCTCAACGCAGCGACCTCCTCCCGCCAAAACCTTCGATGCGGCCGAGGCTGCTGATCTCGCCGCTGCCAAAACGATTCGGAAAGAGGATTGCGAGCATCATGCAGAAGACGCCGGCGCAGATCGCGATGTCCGCGATATTGAAGACCGGCCAGATGCGCAGGTCGAAGAAATCGACGACGAGCCCTGTCGCGATGCGGTCGATGAGATTGCCGAGCGCACCGGCGACGAGCGCGAGCGCGCCGTAGCGCAGCATCGGCGCTTCGCGCTTCAAGCGCGGATAAAACGCGAGGGAAAGCGTGACGAGCGCGACGCCTGCGAGGATGAAAAACCAGCGCGCATGCGCGAACATGCCGAACGCCGCGCCAGGATTCAGCACATACGTGAAATGAAGGATATGCGGAATGACGGGCATGGACTCGCCCGGCACGAAGTTCATGCGGACATACCATTTCGCGAGCTGGTCAAGGACGAGGATGCTGAGGAAAAACAAAATTGCCATCACGCCTCCGGCGCCTCGTTCTCCGCCGGTTTCCCGTCAACGCCATTCGCCGCCGCTTGGGCACGGAGCGACGAGGCTTGGTCCTCGGGCTTCGGCTGCGCTGCTGCCGCGCTTTCCGAATGTTCCGAAGCGGCTGATTTCTCCTCTGCTGCCGCGTCCTTCGCGCGCGCGACAGCCACACCGGCCGCACGGTCGGCTTCCGTCGGGTCCGGCAGTTCCTTCATCGTCTGCTCGACGATGGCGAGCTCCTGCGCGAGCGACGTGCGGACTTTCGTCAGATAGTCGTTCTTCGCGCGCACGAGCCGGTCGTATTCCTCTACGATGCGGCGCACGCGTTCACGCGCTTCAGCGATCATCTGCTGCGCTTCGCGCTCGGCTTTCTGCTGCGCGTCCTTGCAGTCGATTTCCGTCTGGCGGCGCAAGTTCTGGCAATCGCGCGCCGTCGCTTCTTTCAGCGCTTCCGCATTTTCCTTCGCGCTCTTCGTAACCTCTTCCGCCGTCTTCTGCGCCATGACGAGCGTGTCCTTGATTGTCTGCTCGCGGTTCACGTAGTCGACGTTCGCCTTTTTGCTGAGCTCGAGGTCTTTCTTGAGCTGGTCGTTCTCGCGGTAAAGCCGCTCGTAATCGTTGACGACTTGATCGAGGAATTCGTCGATCTCGTCCTCATTGTACCCGCGGAAGCTCCGCTTGAATTCCTTGTTGTGGATGTCCATTGGTGTAAGCAAATCGAAGGATCTCCTTTATATATGCTTCTTCGTACTAAGCCAAAAAATTAGGAAGCTATTTGCCTGACGGCAAATGGCTAAGATATCCGTAACCGCTAAAGCGCTAACGGCTATCTTATAGGTAACGCTTCAGAACAACGCTCGTGCGGCCTTTTTTCGTCAGGCCGCGCACTTCCTCGACCTCGAGGCGGCCGCGCCCGCGCATGGAGAGCACATCGCCTTCCTTGATGAGCTGCGACGCGTTCTTGACGCTCTGCCAGTTCAGCTTGAGCTTGTCGGCCTTGATGTCGGCCGCTGCGCGGCTGCGCGAAAAGCCGAAGCCCGCCGCCGCGATGCTGTCGACGCGCAGGGACGCGACCGTCGCGCGGATTTCCTTGCAGCGTTCTTCCTTTGGCGCGATAGCCGCGAGGTCGTCCTCCGTCACCGTCACGCCGGCCGAACCGATATCTCTGAGGTTCTCGAGGAAATACGGCACCATCTTTTTGTCGCAGAGGATGCGCGCGCTGTCGCCCGTCGCAAGGATGTCGCCGATCTTGCTGCGGTCGAGGCCGAGGCTCATGAGCGCGCCGAGCACGTCGCGGTGGCCGAGCCGCACGAACGTGCCGTTCCACGCGGCGCGGACGACGGCAATGTCAAACGACGGCGCGCCGGCGAAATCGCGGTCTTTGAAGAGCGCGCGGCAGCGCTCCGCGCCCTGGTAGCCGCCATCGAAATCGACGACGATGGACGGATAGTTCGCCGCGACCGTCTCGGCGATCTCCTGCCCGAACGGGTCGAGGAAATCGCTCAAGCGGAATTTCTGGCTTTTTTCCGCCTGCTCCGCAAGATCGACGAGATGTTCACAGGCGTCCGCGCCTTCCGTGCCGCGGTAGTAGCGCAGGAGTTTTTCGCGTGTTTCAGACATGCATTTTCTCCCTCACTTCATCCACGGCATATCCGACATCTTTTTCTTCTCTTCCGTGTACGTCACATTGACGTTCGCCGGCGCGCAGAAAAAGACGCTCTGGCCGATCTTGTTGATCTCGCCATTCAGCGCGTACGTCGTGCCGCTGATGAAATCGATGATGCGGTGCGCGTCGACGTCGTCCGTGTGTTCAAAATTGATGACGACGGGCTTCTTGTCGCGCAGACAGTTCGCGATCTGCTGCACGTCGTCAAACGACTTCGGTTCGATGACGATGACTTTGATCTTCACATTTCCATTCGCATTGTCGCGCGCCGTCTGGGCGCTCGTGAAATCAACGACATTGCGCGCGGATGGCTCCTGCCGTCCGCTTGGGCGTTCAAAATTTGCCACGGGATCTTTTTCCCCCTCATCTTCCAATTCTTCTTGGTCTTGCTCGTCCTGTTCCAGTTCTTCTTCGAGCTTCTTTTCTTCATCGTCGCCGACGATGCCGATCTTTCCCAAGAACTTCTTGAATTTGCTCATGGCTGTTCACCTCTCAGGCAAGCGTCATCAGTATTGGCGCGGGCCGAAGATGGCCGTCCCGACGCGCACGATATTCGCTCCTTCTTCGATGGCAATCTCATAATCATGCGACATTCCCATGGATAAATATTTCATATTCGACGTCTTCCAGGGAATGTCCTTTGCGGCAAGGAAAATTTCATGCATGCGGTGGAAAAGCGGCCGGCACTGTTCGCGGTCTTCATAGTCCGGCGCGATGAACATGAGTCCGAGCACGCGCACGTTCGGCAGCGCGTCGCAGATATCGAGGAGCGGCCGCAGCGCCGCTTCCTCGACGCCGCTCTTCTGCTCTTCGTGCGCGAGGTTCACCTGCACGAGGATGTCCTGCACCTTTCCGAGCTTCGCCGCTTCCTTGTCGATGGCGCGCGCGAGGTGCTCGGAGTCAACGGAATGGATGAGGTCAAACATCTTCACAGCGTGCTTTGCCTTGTTCGTCTGCAAATGGCCGATGAGATGCCATGTGACCTGGCGGTCAAGCGTCTCGTATTTTCCCTGTGCTTCCTGCACGCGGTTCTCGCCGACCTGCGTCGCGCCTGCGTCGATCGCTTCGCGCATGGCCGCGACATCATGGTTTTTCGTCACGGCGATGAGCGTCACGTCATCGGTCAAATCCGCTCTGCGGCGCGCCTTCGCCGCCTCGATGTTCTTTTCCACGTCCTGCAATTTTTCCGCAATCATGAACTCGGTGCCTCCTGTCATTCTTCCGGCTTCAATGCAATCATCGCCGCGATGCGGCCCGTTGTGCCGCCATCGGCGCGGTACGAATAATACCACTTGTGACGGCAGCACGTGCACTCGCCCGCGACCTGGATGTTCGCGTCCGGCACACCGGCACGCAGCAGCTGCTGGCGGTTCGCTTCCCAGAGGTCCACATGCGGATGACCATTTTTCTGGGTAATCAGCAATTCGTCTGCATACGAAAACGCCTCGCGGAAACGCGCGACCACCTCATCGCCGACTTCGAAGCAGCACGGCCCGATAGACGGCCCGATGCCGACGAGCACATCCTTCGGCTGCGTGCCGAACGCCTCGCCCATTTTTGCTAACGTCTTTGCAGCGATGCTCAGGGCCGTGCCTTTCCACCCGCCATGGGCGATGCCGACGGCGCGCTGCTCGGGGTCGAGGAACACGATCGGCGTGCAATCGGCAAAGCAGAGCATGAGCGGCAGGTTCGGCTCATTCGTGATGAGCGCGTCCGTCTCCTGGATGCTGTCGTCATACGACGTCGCGCCGCGCCCGGCATCCGCCGCCGTCACGACGGCGATGCGGTCGCCATGCACTTGGTTCGGCGTCACGATGCGCGCGGCATCAAGGCCGAGGGACTCTAAAAAGCGCTTGCGGTTTTCCAGCACCTCCGCCTTGTCATCGCCCACATGCAGCGCGAGGTCGAGGCTGTCATACGGCGCCTTGCTCTCACCACCAAGCCGTGTGGAAATGGCATGGACGGCCACGTCCTCAGGAAAAATCGAGAACTTGCCGTGCCAGAGATTGTCTTTGATATGTTTCAGGAAATACGCCATCTGCTTCTCTCCTTCTTGTTCACCGAATCAACAACACGTATCAACACACGCCGCAACGGTGGCAGCCATCGAAACACGGAATCGTCGGTTGAAGCGCTTCCGCCTTTTGGAGTTCATCCCACAAATACGACGTACGAAATCCCATATCCAATCGCGCCCAAGGAAACAGCTCGTCTCCCTCGCGTTCGCGGGACAAATAGAACGCGGCATCCAGCCCTGCGTCTTTCATCGCTCGCTTAAAAGCTTTCGCGCCGCCCATCTCGCAGGCGCGCACGAGCACATCCGCCACGCGGCGGTCGCCGCGTGCAAGCACGCCCTGCACGTAGGCCGAGCGCGGGCTCTCGTTGATGATATGGATGTTTTTTCGTTTCTTCAATGCCTGCTCGATGCGCTTCAGGCGCCGTTCGACGGTTTTCTTGTCGCACATGGGCTTCCATTGGAATGGCGTGAATGGCTTCGGGATGAACGGATTGATCGAGAGCGTCAGCCGCCCGCGTGCGCCGCGCGCTTCCATTTCGTCTTTCAACCGGTTCGCGAGGTCGATGATGGCCTCGATGTCTTCATCTTCTTCGAACGGCAAACCAATCATGATGTACAGGCGGTAATTCGGAATGCCGGCCTGGAGGCCAAGGTCCAGCGCATGGAACAGATGTTCCTCTTCAATGCCCTTGTTGATGACGGCACGCAGTTTCGGGCTTCCCGCCTCCGGCGCCATCGTGAGCGTCTGCAGTCCGCTTTTCGCCAGCGACGTGACAAGCTCCTCCGTCACGGAATCGGCGCGGAACGAGGCGACGGACATCGACAGACCAACGCCTAGGATGTCCTTGCAGAGCGCGTCGATCTCAGGATAATCGGAAATCGCCGCGCCCATGAGGCCGATGCGTTTCTGGTATTTCAGCGCGTCGCGCACCTCTGCATGGATCACGTCAAGGCTGCGATTGCGCGGCACGCGGAAGCAATAGCCCGCCATGCAAAAGCGGCAATGCCGCCCGCAGCCGCGCGCCGTCTCGACGAGGTAGAGATTGAACTCCGTATCCTCCGTCACGACGACCGTATGCGCCGGCCAATCATCAAGATTTTTCACCCATTGGCGCAAAACGTGCTCCGGTGCACCCGCCTGCGGCTCGATGGCAACGAGTTGCCCTGCCGCGTCATAACGATGTTCGTAAAGCGACGGCACATACACCCCCGGCACCCCTGCGAGGCGCTGCAAGAGCTCTGTGCGCGTCACGCCATCCGCCTGCGCCGTGAAATACGCATCCATGAACGCAGGCATGATGACTTCGCCCTCGCCAATGATGAACGCATCGATGACGGACGACAACGGTTCGGGATTGAATGTCGCGCACGGCCCGCCTGCGATGACGATGGGCTCTCGTTCACCGCGTTCCGATGCTTTGATCGTAACGTGACCAAGCTGCAAAATCTTGATGACGTTGAAATAATCCATCTCAAACGACACGGCGAACCCGATAATGGGAAAATCCGCGAGCGGTGTCTGGTTTTCGAGGCTCATGAGCGGTGTTTTCGTGTTCTCATACCGCTGGATCTTGTCGCGGTCGGGCAGAAACACGCGCTCGCACGCCGTATCGCTCCGTTGGTTCAAGAGAGCATAGATGATATGCAGGCCGAGGTTCGACATGCCGACGAAGTAGGAATTCGGATAGACGAGCGCGAAGCGCGCGCGCGTGCCCGCCGGGTAACGGTAATAGCCCTGCTCGCGGGCAAGCTGCTGTTTGAGCTCCTGCTTGAGTTCCCAGTCCACGCACATCCCTCCTCTTCGCCACAGATATCATAGGACAAAAAGCCTGCTGGCATAGCAGGCTTATTTCTTCTTCTTTGCTTTCTTTTCCTTGGGAAGCGGCACGACGGCCGGACGCGGTACGAGCGTTTCCGCATTGCGCTTCGCCGTGCGCAGTTCGTCGAGCTCCGTGATGAAACTGCTGATGTCCGCGAACTTCCGATAGACGGACGCGAAACGGATGTAAGCCACTTCGTCGAAGTCCTTCAAGCGGTCCATGACCATCGCGCCGATCTTCTGCGACGAGATTTCGCGCTCCATCGTGTTGCGCACGTCACGTTCGAGCTCCTGCGCGAGATTCACGATCTTCTCCATCGGGATGTCGCGCTTCTCGCACGAACGAATGAGGCCGTTCAGGAGCTTCTGCTGGTTGAACGGCTCGCGGCGGCCATCGTTTTTGATGACCATGAGCGGCACTTTCTCCAGGACTTCATACGTCGTGAAGCGCCGCCCGCAGGCCGCGCACTCGCGCCGCCGGCGGATCGTGTTGCCGTCGTCCGCTGACCGCGAGTCGATGACACGGCTGTCCGCTTCCCCGCAAAAAGGACAACGCATGACTTACACCTTCTTCTTTTTCGGACCGCGAAATCCCGTCCGATATTTTTTCTGCAAACGTTCCGCCGCTTCCGGCTTCACGAGACATTTTTTGTCATAACCAATGAGGTCTTCACGATGAGCGAGACACAGCGCCTTGCGCACGATGGCGTGATTGCGCGGCAACCAGTACTGCATGAGCGCGCGCTGCATGCGCTTTTCCTCGGGGCGCTTCGCCGACCAGACGCGCTCGCCCGTCAGCGGGTTTTCGCCCGTGTACCACATGCACGTCGAAAGCGTGCCCGGCGTCGGGATGAAATCCTGCACCTGCTCGGGATGATAGCCCATCGCATGCAAAAATTCCGCGAGCTCAATGGCATCGGAAAGCTCCGAGCCCGGATGGCTCGACATGAAATACGGCACGAGGTACTGCCTCTTGCCGATCCGCCGGTTCATGCGGTCGAACCGGCGCACGAACTCCAAATAGACCCTGCGGTTCGACTTTCCCATGAGCCGCGTCACGCGGTCGGAGATATGCTCCGGCGCGATCTTCAGCTGGCCGCTGACATGGTATTTGCACAGTTCCTCGAGGAACGCGTCATCCGCGAGCAGCAGATAATCAAAGCGGATGCCCGAACGCACGAAGACTTTCTTCACGCCCGGAACCGCACGCAATTTCCTGAGCAATTGAATGTAATCGCTGTGATCCGCGATAAGGTTTTTGCACGGCACGGGAGACAGGCACGGCTTGCCGCGACACGTGCCGCGCTCGCGCTGGCCGTCGCACGACGGGCGGCGGAAATTCGCCGTCGGCCCGCCGACATCGTGGATGTAGCCTTTGAAGCCCGGCAATTGCGTCAAAATCTTCGCCTCGCGCAAGAGTGAGGCATGGCTGCGCCGCTGGATGATGCGACCCTCGTGCGAGATGATGGCGCAGAAATTGCAACCGCCAAAGCACCCGCGCTGCGAGACGAGGCTGAACTGCACTTCCTGGATGGCCGGCACGCCGCCCTGTTTTTCATAAATCGGATGATACGTCCGCTGATATGGCAGATCGTAGATTTCATCCATTTCCGCTTCCGTGAGCGGCAATGCTGGCGGATTCGCCACGACACACCACTCGCCATTCTGCTGGGCGAGGCGCTTGCCGCGGATCGGATCTTGCTCAAGGTATTCGTTTTTGAATGCTTCGGCAAACGCGTGCTTGTCCTTGCGGACATCATCGAACGATGGCAATTTCACGTAATCGTAGATGTAATCAAACGACGGCACGCGGAAGCACGTGCCCGCAACATCCTGGATGGCCCCGACAGATACCCCCTGGTGCAGGTTTGCCGCGATTTCCAAGAGCGCCCGCTCGCCCATGCCATAGACGAGCAGGTCTGCCATGCTGTCGACGAGGATGGAACGCCGCACGTCATCAGACCAATAATCATAATGCGCGAAACGCCGGAGACTCGCCTCGATGCCGCCGATGATGATGGGGACATCAGGATAGAGCTCGCGCAAGCGGCTCGCGTAGACGATCGTCGCGCGCTCCGGCCGGTGGCCGCCCTCGCCGCCGGGCGAATATGCGTCTTGATGACGCTGCTTTTTCGCCGCTGTGAACTTGTTGAGGAGCGAATCCATGTTCCCCGCCGAGACGAGGAACGCGAGGCGCGGCTTGCCGAAACGGTCAAAGTCTCGTGTCGAATGCCAGTCTGGCTGTGCGATGATGCCGACGCGATAGCCATGCGCTTCGAGCAACCTGCAAAGGATCGCCGGACCGAAGCTCGGATGATCGACATAGGCGTCGCCCGAGACGAAAACGAAGTCAAGCTCGTCCCAGCCGCGCGCCGTAGCGTCCGCGCGGGAAATCGGCAAGAACCTACTGCGATCCGCGCCAAGCGCTGTCGTTGCCGCTTGCTTCATGCTCAGTTCTTATCCGACGCTTTCGGCGCGACCGGTTTTTCCGCCCCGCCGTTCAGCGCGTACGTCTTTTCGACGACTTCGCCCTCGCCGCCGAGCGTGCCGTGGGACTCGCCGTTGAACGTGAGATCGACGGCTGCCGCATTGCCGGCCGTGAGCTTGAGCTCTTTCGAGGCCTTCCACTCCTTCGACTCGCCCTTCTGGATCGTGCCTTCGAAGATCGTCTTTCCGTCCGCGACGACCGAGACCCAGCACTTCTCCGAGAACTTCGCCGAGACTTCGACATCCGTGTACGTCTTTTCCTGCTTCGGCGGCTCTGCCGGTTTCGCAGGTTTCGCGGATTCCGTCGCCGGCTTTTTCGCCTGCGTCGTCACCTTCGTCTGCGGCTGTTTCGACGCCGTCGCATCATCATCCGAGCCGAGCAGAAAATACGAGCCCGCCGCAATCACGACGACAGCGACGAGCCCCATGAGGATCGTCCTTTGCCGATGATGCGAGTCCTCGACGCGCGCTTCGAAATCGCTGTAGCTCGTGCGGCGTTCCTCGCGTGCGGGACGTTCGGTACGCACGACGGTTTTGCGCGACGATCGTGCTTCTTTTTCTGCGTACGCCTTGTCCTGCTCGGCCTTCGCCTCGGCTTCTGCCCGCGCCGCCGCTTCTTTCGCCGCGACTTCCTCCGGGTGATTTTCTTCATTATATTGCTTGACTGCCGCGTCCGCGTCGATCTTCAGGAAGTTCGCGTAGTTGCGGATAAAGCCTTTCGTGTAGACGTCGCCCGGCAGCGTTTTGAAATCACCGTTTTCAATCGCTTCTATATAGAGGGCGCGGATGCTCGTGCCCTTTTCGATATCTTTGATCGAGAGTTTCTGACGTTCGCGCTCGGCGCGCAACGTATCGCCAATCATGTCATCGTCTCCTATCGAACAGATTTTTCGTATGTGTTGAATTCCACCTCGCCCTATTATACATGGACGCGCAAGGATTCACAAGCCCTGCAAAGAAAACAAAAAGGAACTGTTGCAGTTACTAGACCAATTCCATATACATCATCCATTGCCGAACATGGCGACCACAGAAGCCTCTTCCTCTGGGAGAGGGGGACCGCGAAGCGGTGGAGAGGGTACTAGGGTGCGATAGCCAAACAAAAAGAGGAAGCCTTTCAAAGCATCAAGTCGTTTGTGTTAAAACGTAATGCTTCGAAGGCTTCTTTGTATTTGGGACAAATCGCACCCTCGTACCCTCTCAGTCGCGCTACGTGCGCCAGCTCTACCGAAAGGATAAAGCGACCGCATAGGCGCTAAAGCGCCTTGCGTCTGCTTTTCCCAGAGGGAGAGCCTGCTGTAGGTGTTACGAACGGCAGTCTTATGAAACCATTCCAGTAAATGCAACAGCCCCAAGCAAGAATAAAACAGTCGCAATCAGGCTTTCAAAACCGCGCCCGTGCTGGCGGACGTCGTGAGTTTTGCGTAGCGCGAGAGGTAGCCCGTCTTGATCTTCGGCTCGGGCTGCGTCCAGTTCGCTTTGCGCTTCGCGAGCTCTTCATCGCTGACATGGAGCTCGAGGCTGCGGTTCGGGATGTCGATCGTGATCTCGTCGCCGTCCTCGATGAGCGCGATCGGGCCGCCTTCCATCGCTTCCGGCGAGATGTGGCCGACGCACGCGCCCTGGCTCGCGCCGCTGAAGCGGCCGTCCGTGATGAGGCCGACCTTGAGGCCGCGGCCCGTGATGACGGCCGTCGGGTTCAGCATCTCCTGCATGCCCGGGCCGCCTTTCGGTCCCTCGTAGCGGATGACGACGACGTCGCCGTCATGGATGTCGCCACGCATGATTGCGTCGCACGCCTCCGTCTCCGAGTTGTAGCATTTCGCCTTGCCCGTGTACGTCAGCATATCTTCGGCGACGGCCGACGCCTTGACGACGGCGTAGTCCGGTGCAAGATTACCCTTGAGGATGGCGATGCCGCCTTCGTTGCGATACGGCGCGTCGCAGCTGTGGATGACCGTGCGGTCGAGCACCTGCGCGTTTTTGATGCGGTCGCGTACTGTGCCCGTGACCGTCAGCGCGTCTTCATGGATGAGCCCTCGCCCTGCGAGCTCGTGCATGACGGCCGTGATGCCACCGGCTTCATCGAGGTCGACCATGTGATGCTTGCCCGACGGGCTGAGCTTCGTGATGTACGGCGTCTTGCGCGAAATTTCATCGAAGACCGGCGCCGGCAGGTCGATGCCCGCCTCGTGCGCAATGGCCGTGAGGTGGAGCACTGTGTTCGACGAACCGCCGATGCCCATGTCGACCGTGATGGCGTTCTCGAACGCCTCGCGCGTCAGGATGTCACGCGGCTTGATATCTTTTTTGAGAAGCTCCATGACGACAGCGCCCGCGCGCTTCGCCAAGAGACGACGCGCGCCCGTGTACGCGGCCGGGATTGTTCCGTTGCCCGGGAGGCCCATCCCGAGGACTTCCGTCAGCGAGTTCATCGTGTTCGCCGTGAAGAGGCCGGCGCACGAGCCGCAGCCTGGGCAGCACTTCGCCTCGAGCTCGCGCATCTCGTCATCCGTCATGTCGCCTGCCGCATATTTGCCAGCCGCCTCGAAGGCCTGGCTCACGCTGACATCGCGGCCATGGAAACGGCCGGGCAGCATCGGGCCGCCGGAGACGACGACGGCTGGGATATTGAGGCGCGCCGCAGCCATGAGCATGCCCGGCACGACCTTGTCGCAGTTTGGGATCAGCACGAGCGCATCAAAGCCCGACGCCATCGTCACGGCCTCGATGGAATCCGCGATGAGCTCGCGGCTCGCGAGCGAATACTTCATGCCTGTATGCCCCATGGCGATGCCGTCGCAGACGCCGATGGCCGGGAACTCGATCGGCGTGCCGCCCGCCGCCGCGACGCCAAGCTTCGCGGCCTCCGTGATGTCGCGGAGGCCGATATGGCCTGGGATGATTTCATTGAATGAATTGCAGATGCCGACGAGCGGCTTCTTCAGGTCTTCCTCGCCATAGCCGTCCGCATGGAAGAGCGAGCGATGCGCACAGCGCGTCGCGCCTTTTTTGACAATGTCGCTTCTCATAAACAACTCTCCTCACAAATTTCAACGTTGTTGGTCTCACGATTTACAATTTTACACGCATCGCATACAAAGTGCAAGCTCCTCTTTTTCTTTTTCATGGAACGCGCGCCGCCGTCGCCGTCTTGTATTTTCCATGAAAGCATCGTATGATAATCATAAATCACGAATTGCGGAAAGGATTTGATGTTTTGTCACTCGTCCCGAAAGCCTCCATGGGCATGGTGAAAGTCGGCGCGGCGGCGGCCATCGTCCTGCTCGTGCTCATCATCCATCTCGCGAATCCCGCATTCTTCCCGCACCTCTGCGGCTTGCTCGCGCGCGGCGACATCACGGAGACCGCCGAGTACATCCAATCATTCGGCGGCTGGGCTGTCGTATTCAGCTTTCTCTTGACGCTCTTCGTCAACGCGCTCGGCTTTCCGCCCGCCATTATTTTTTCGACGGCGAACACGCTGATCTTCGGCATCTTCTGGGGCATCTTCCTCTCCGTCGTCGCCGAGACGGTCGGCGTGGCGCTGAGCTTCGTGCTGCTGCGCTTCTTTTTCCGTGACGCGGCGGAGCGCGTCATCGCGAAGCACAAGACACTTGCGAATATCGACAAGTACAGCGGCAAACGCGGCTTCGTCGTCATGCTCATCGCGCGCATGGTGCCGTACTTCCCGAGCATCCTCTTGAATGCCCTCGGCGCGCTCTCGGCCATGAGCATGCGCGACTACGTCATCGCCTCGTTCGTTGGCAAGTTTCCCTCGACCGGCATCGAAGCCATCATCGGCCACGACACGATCACGCGCCAAGAAGACCCGACGCGCCTCATCGTCGTCGTCGTGCTCGCCGTGCTGCTGATCGTCGGCGCGTGGTGGTATGAAAAAAAGGCCGCCAAAAAGATGGCGGCACAAGAAAATAGAACCGTATGAAATGAGATATTATTGTCACTATCTATTGCGAACGTAGCGCCCTCCGCAGCCTTCCCCTCAGGGGAAGGGGGACCGCGAAGCGGTGGATAAGCAGACACACGGTGCTTTAGCACCGATGTGGTCGCTTATGCCGCTTGCGGCTAAGGGTCCCCTGCACGTTTGGCGAGTTCGTAGAGAGTAACTCCTCGCGGGTGCGCGTACGAAACGTTTGGGGTGCCTGCGCGCACCGGCGACATCAAACGATCTACAAATTCATCGGCCGTACAAGCGACCCTCTCCTGCCGCTGCGCTTCGCTCCGCGGCTGTCCTCTCCCTGAGGGAGAGGCTTCCGAGTATCAGACATTTCCAAGATGAACATACTTCAGGTATTTTTTTGCTATCCGTTGTAATCGTTCGAGCGTCGCAACCGGCGTCACAGGAATCTCGCAATGATAGCGTGGGAAATACCGTGACAAGTGCAAAGGAATTTCAGGTGAGATGGACGCGAGCCACCCGGCTTCCGCATCCATCTCTTTTTCGTCATCGTTCTTTCCCGGGATGACAAGCGTCGTGACCTCGACATGAACGCCCGCCGCAACTGCGCGCGCAATCGTCGCTTTTGTCGTCGCGAGGTCGCCGCCGATCCAATCGTAAAACGCTGGCGTGAAGCCTTTGAGGTCGATGTTCATCGCATCGACGAACGGCAGAAGTTCTTCCAGTGGCTCGGCACAGATCTGCCCGTTCGTCACGAGCACCACCGCCAACTGTTTTTCGTGCAGTAATTTCGCGCAATCGCGCACATATTCAAAGCTCACGAGCGGCTCGTTGTACGTGAACGCGACGCCGATGTTGCCGTAGCGCTGCCGCGTATCTGCCGCAAGCTCGGCGAGGCTGGCAGGCGGCACGTCTTCCACGCGCAGCTCACCCGCTTTCGCCCGTGAAATTTCATGGTTCTGGCAAAAGGGACAGAGGAGGTTGCAGCCGTAGCTGCCGACGGAGAGAATCACGCTGCCTGGATGAAAATGATAGATCGGCTTCTTCTCGATCGGGTCAAGCGCGATGGACGTGAGCTTGCCGTAATTCGTGCAAACAATCGTTCCCCCCGCATTCGTCCGCGCCGCGCAGAGGCCGGTCTGTCCTTCCTGCAGCCGGCAAGCATGCGGACACAAAGAACAAACCACGATATCTTTTCCCAACGTTTTCACCCCTTGAACCGATAGCCGGCGCCCCAGACTGTTTCGACGTAGATGGGCTTCGCGGGCTCGGGCTCGATCTTCTCGCGCAAGCGATTGACATGGACGCGCACGGTCGCCGTATCACCAATCGCATCGAGCCCCCAGACTTTTTCGAAAATCGTATTCGGCTTTCCGGAATGGTGCCGTACGCGAACGTTTATGCTTCTGCCTGCGCACGACGAAGCGCCACGAGCGCGTGCGGGAGCTCTGCGAGCACGTCGGAAGCCGTGAGGCCGTCGCCGAGCCGCTCGGCCGCAAGGTCGCCCGCGAGGCCGTGCAGGTAAATGCCGACGAGCGGCGCGAGGCCGCTTTCCGTCTGCTCCATGAGGCCGGCGATCGTACCAGCGAGCACGTCGCCGCAGCCGGCCGTCGCCATGCCCGCATTGCCTTTCGACGTGAAGAACACATCGCCTTGCGGGTACGCCGCGAGCGTGCATTCGCTCTTCGCGACGATGAGGCATTGGAGGTCCGTTGCCGCATTGCGCACGCGTGTGACGAGATTTGTGCGCAGTTCCTGTACGGAAATGTCGAGCAGTCCCGCGAGCTCGCCGAGGTGCGGCGTGAGCACAGGCACCTGCTTGCAGCGCGCGAGTTCCTTGAGGTGGCCGCGGAATGCAAAGATCGCGTCGGCATCGAGCACCATCGGCTTGTCGAGATACGCCGCGAGCTTGCGCACGAGCTCGCCCGTCTCCGGCGCGCGGCCAAGGCCCGGCCCCATGAGCACGGCATCATAATCGCCCGTGAGCTCGAGGAGCGTGCCGAGCGCTTTGTCGCCGCCGATGATGCCGCTTCCGGGTTTCGTCTCCGGCACGGGCACGGTCATGACTTCCGTCGTCTTCTGCTCCATGAGGTCATGCAAGCTCTCCGGCACGGCGAGCGTCACGAGGCCCGCACCTGCTTTCAGTGCTGCGAGCGACGCGAGATATGCCGCGCCCGTCATGCCGCGCGAGCCCGCGAGCACGAGGATGCGTCCGCACATCCCCTTGTGCACGCTGGCGAGGCGCGCCGGAAGCAACGTCTTGGCGAGCGCATCGTCGAGGAGGCTCTGATGGATGGCCTCATCCTCGAGGAGCGCCGACGGGATGCCGATGTCATCGACGAGCAATTTGCCCGTGCAGGCAGCGCCCGGGCAGAAGAAATGGCCAGGCTTCGGGAGGCCCAAAGTCAGCGTCGCCGCCGCCTCGATGGCGACGCTCGTGACCGCGCCCGTATCCGCTTCGACGCCCGACGGGATGTCGATGGCGAGCACGCGCTTGCCGCTGTCATTCACGAGCTCGATGAGGCGCAGCACGGGCTTCTTGAGCTCGCCCGCGAAGCCTGTGCCGAGAATGCCGTCGATGACAAGGTCGGAAAATTTCATCGCGAGGGACAGGCGATCCCAGACGCGGTCGCTCGCGAGCGCATGGATCTCGATGCCCATCTTTTCATCAATCGCGCGGTTCGTCGCCGCCGACGGCCGCCGGTGCGTCGGGTCGCCGATCTCGAAAATCTTCACGCGCACGCCGCTGTTCGCGAGATGGCGTGCCGCAGCGAATGCATCGCCGCCATTGTTGCCCGTGCCGGCGAGCACGATCACGCTCTTCCCTGCCGGTGCGCCCAAAAGTTCGAGCGCCGCCTCCGCCACGCGGTGGCCGGCGTTCTCCATGAGCAAGAGCTCGGGGATGCCATATGTTTCTGCGGCTTTCTTGTCGATGTCCCGCATTTCTTCTACCAACGAAATTTTCATGGAAGTTCCTCCCTGTCCTTCAAGTCCTGTCCTCCGCCGTCCTGGGCACTCTCCATAACGCAGCATGCCGTTGCATATTCTCTCGCATGACTGAGCGACAAATGCACGCGACTGACACCTTTTTCCTCTGCCCATTGACGGAACGCGCCGGAGAGCATAACTTGTGGAGCGCCAAGCGCGTCGTTCAAGATTTCAATGTCCAAGAGCGTGCCGCCGCGCAGTCCTGTGCCAAGCGCTTTGAGCACGGCCTCCTTGCCCGCGAAGCGCGCGGCAAACGACGCCGCTGCCCCGGCACCGCGCGCTTCGCAATACGCGCGCTCCGCCGCCGTATAGACGCGTGCGCGGAAGTGTTCGCTCGTAATCGCTTTTTTCACGCGGCCGATTTCAATGATGTCCGTGCCGATGCCTGTGATCATAAATCCCGTCCTCTACGGCTCCCCCTCTGGGGGAGCTGGCGCGCGCAGCGCGACTGAGAGGGTAGCGTCGTTCGGAAATTCACGATTTTAACGACAGATTGTTACAATCGTTGAATACCGATACGTCGCTACCCTCTCCGCCCCTTCGGGGCACCTCCCCCAAAGGGGAAGGCGTATTTTCATCCGTCATCAAAAGTTTGTCGTCGTGATATGCGAACCGTCCGCGACGGCCGCATTCTGAGCTCCGGACTGCGGCGTTTCGCCGCCCGTGCTCGCCGGTGCGGCATCGCTCTTGTTGTTATTCGCTTTCGCCGCGCTGACCTCGTTCGGATTGAAACGCAAATTGCGCGCGATGAGGATTTCGACGCGGCGGTTCTTCGTGCGCCCTTCTTCCGTCTTGTTGTCTGCAATCGGGCGGTACTCGCTGTAGCCGATGGCGCTGAAGCGCTGCGGCGACAGCTTCGCATTGATGGACAGCAGATACTTCATGAAGTTCAGCGCGCGCGCCGAGCTGAGTTCCCAGTTCGACGGATACTGCGCGCTACTAATCGGCACATTGTCCGTATGCCCTGAGATGATGACGCGTTCCGGGATCGTCGCGAGGAGGCCCGCGACGACAGGGCCGATGCTCTGCGACTGCCCGACGAGCTCGGCAGACCCCGATGGGAACAGCGCTTTTTCCTTGATGCGGATGAGCAGGCCATCTTCTGTGAGCTCTGTCGAGAGCTGCTCTTTGAGTGAATTCTGGTCGATGTACTGATCCATCTGTCGCTTGACGTCTTCGAGCGCCTGGTTTTCCTGGATGTACGCCGAGTTGCCCGCGTCGTCATCCGACGGCATTTCTGCGCGACGGCCGGGGTTCGGGCCCATCTTGTCAAAGAACGACGGGCCGCCCATGTTGAACGCCGCACTGAACGCCTGCGCCATTTCCGACATTTTCTTCTGGTCCGTCTGCGAAATGGCGAACAGCGAAATGAAGAGCGCAAGGAGGAGCGTCATGAGGTCAGAATACGGCAGCAGCCAAGCCTCGCCGGCTTCCTCCTCGTGCTTCTTGCCACGTTTTTTTCGAGCCATGCGATCAGCCCTCCTTTACGCCTTCGCGCTCCGACTGCGGGATGAAGACCATGAGCTTCGCCTCGATGGCCGTCGGCGAATCGCCGGCCTGCAGCGACAGGATGCCCTCGATGATCATGCGCTTCTCGCTGACCTCTGCTTCCGAGAGGAGCTTCAGCTTGTTCGCAAGCGGCAGGTAAAGAACGTATGCCGTAAAGATACCGAGGATTGTGGCGACGAACGCGGCGGCGACGGCGTGACCGAGCTTGTTGATATCATTGAGGTTGCCGAGGGCGGCGATGAGGCCGACGACGGCGCCCAAGACGCCGAGCGTCGGCGCGTACGTGCCGGCCTGCGTCAGCATGGAACGACCGAGCGCATGGCGCTCCTGCATGACGGCGAGCTCCGCGTCGAGGACGTCGCTGACGAAATCCGGGTCCATGCCGTCGATGACCATGCCGAGGCCCGTACGGAAGAACGGGTCGTCGATATCCGAGACCTTGTTCTCAAGTGCGAGAATACCTTCGCGGCGGGCGATCTGCGAGAGCTCGACGAAGAGCTTCAAAAGCTCGCCCTTGTCATGCGTTTTCGGCTTGCTGAACGCCATCTTGACAATCTTCGGCAGCGTCTTCAGCTCTACCATGTGGAAGCCGGTGAAAAGGCACGAAATCGTGCCGACGATGATGATGAGGAACGCGGCCGGGTTGTTGAGTGCCGAGAGAGGCGCGCCCTTCAAGACCATGCCCACGAAAATGGCGATGAATCCGAGGATCATGCCGATGACGGTCGATATCTCCACGAAAAAGACCTCCTAAATATTCTTCCTTGTGCGCATCCGATGATCTGCCATCCGATGATTTCATCCAGTCAAACTACGCTTATTATACTATTCCCCACAAAAAAAGAAAATCCTACCACGCAAAAGAAAAAATTTTTATCGACAAAATCATAAAAATTGTTTATTTTACCATTTGCTTTTCGAATTTTATGGTATAATGATACAAAAGCAGCACCGAAATAAACAAAGTTTATTGAGAAAGAAGCGATCGCATGGAATTACGTCAGCTCGAATATTTTCAGATGGCCGCACGGCTCCGCAACATCACGCGCGCGGCGGAGCGCTTGCGCGTCTCGCAGCCGAACATCACCGTCGCCATCAAGAAGCTCGAAGCCGAGCTCGGCATCCAGCTCTTCGACCGCAGCCAGAAGCAGCTCGCGCTGACGCCGGAGGGCGCTGTGTTTTTGAACCGCATCGAGCTCGCACTCCGGAACATCCAGGACGCCGTGCTCGAGGTCAATGACTACAAGCAGCTGCAGAAGGGCTCGATCAAGATCGGCATCCCGCCGATGATGGGCGCGTATCTCTTCCCGCGCATTTTTTCGAGTTTTCAGAAAAAATATTCGCACCTCGATATCTATCTGCACGAGGAAGGCTCGATGTCGATCCGCGAGCAGCTCGAGCGCGACGAGCTCGACTTCGGCATCATCATCGTCTCGGGCGCATCGAATCATCTCGAACTCCTGCCGATGGTGCGCAGCCAGATCGTCGCCTGCGTGCCGGAACACAGCCCGCTCGCGAAAAAACCATACCTCACGAAAGACGACATCGCCGCGTCGAACCTCATCATGCTGAAAGAGGGTTCGTTCCTCCGCCAGACGATCCTCGACAAGCTCAAAGAAAATAATATCACGCCGAACATCGTGCTCGAATCGAACCAGGTCGTGACGATCAAAGGCCTCGTGGCGAGCGGCGTCGGCATCTCGTTCCTGCTCGACATGGTGCTCGAAGAAGCGCCGGGCGTAACGGCGATCCCGCTCGAAACGCCGCTCTTCGTCGACGTCGGCCTCGCGTGGAAGAAAGACCGCTACATTTCGAAAGCCGCGCAGTCGTTCATGGACTTCTGCAAGGAGACGCTGCGCGAGAAACGGAAAGAAGAAAAGAAATAAGTTTAGAAACATCAAAGCGGACAACCGGCGCGCCGGTTGTCCGCTTTTGTGATGGCTTTGTTTAATTTTTCGGGAAGAACTCCTGATGAATCGCATTGACGGCCTTGTCGAGGTCCGAGCCTTTGACGAGGCAGCTGATGCTGATCTCCGACGTGCTGATGATGTCGATGTTGACGCCCGCTTTCGAGAGCGCGCCGAACATGCGTGCCGCCGTGCCCGGGTTGCCGAGCATGCCAGCGCCGACGATGGAGACTTTCGCGACGTCTTCCTCGATGAGGACGGCGATGGCGTTGAGCTTCGAGGCGACGCCATCGACGACCTTTTTCGCCTGCGAGAGGTCGTCCGACGCGACCGTGAAGACCATGTCCGTGACGTTCTTCTCGATGTTGCGGATGCTCTGCACGATCATGTCGACATCGATGCTCTCCGCCGCGAGCGCCGAAAAGATCTCATGCGCGATGCCCGGCGTGTTCGGGATGCCGAGCACGGCGATCTTTGCCACCTTGTTGTCATGAGCCACGCCACGAATCACGAAATCCTTGTCTTCCATTGTATAGTCCTCCCTAATGATCGTTCCGGGTTTTGTCGTAAAGGTCGAGCGCACGTGGATGGGGATGTGGAAATACTCGCCCATCTCGACGGAGCGCGGCTGCATGACGCCGGCACCGAGGCGCGCCATCTCGAGCATCTCGTGATACGTGATCTCTTTCATCTTGCGCGCGTCTTTGACGATGCGCGGGTCGGCGCTGTAGATGCCGTCGACGTCCGTGAAGATTTCGCACGTGTCTGCCTTGAGCGCGCCTGCGAGCGCGACCGCCGACGTATCCGAGCCGCCGCGGCCGAGCGTGACAGGATCCATTTTCGCGTCCGCGCCCTGGAAGCCCGCGACGACGACGATGTTGCCCTTGTCGAGCTCTTCCTTCACGCGCTCCGGCTCAATGTCGACGATGCGGCCTTTCGTGTGCACGGAGTTCGTCTGCATGCCGGCCATCGGGCCCGTCAGCGAGATGGCCTTCGCGCCGAGCGTCTTGAACGCCATGGCGAGGAGCGCGATGGAGACCTGCTCGCCCGTCGTCAAGAGCATATCCATCTCGCGCGTATACTGATACGGGTCTTTGTTGATGCCATGCGCGAGCTTGATGAGGTCGTCCGTCGTGTCGCCCATCGCGGACACGACCATGACGATCTGATCGCCGGGCTGTTTTTCATTCAAGACGCGCTTGGCGACGTTCATGATTTTTTCCGTGGTGGCAACGGAGCTGCCGCCGAATTTCTTTACGATAAGAGCCATGCCATGATTCTCCTCCGATGATTCCTTGTTTTGTTGCCGATAGGCAATCAATTAACGCTATTATACATATTTCTCCCCCCTCTGTCTACCCGATGGCGCAAATTTGTGGATTTTTGTTCACTGTGACAGGAATATTTTTCATTCTGGACAAGTGTCCTCTTTTATGGTAGCGTAAATGAAGTTTTGGCTTCATAAATTTAGGATGCTATTTGCCTCTCGGCAAATGGCTAAGACATCCCTAAGCGCTGAAGCGTCAAGGGCTGTCTTAGAAGGGAGAAAAATTTTATGTCTGAACGACGCGCCATCGGCGTCGAGGAACGTCTGCCGCTCCTCGAAACTATCCCGCTCTCGCTGCAACATCTCTTCGCGATGTTCGGCTCGACGGTGCTCGTGCCGATCCTCTTTCATGTGAATCCGGCAACCATCCTGCTGTTCAATGGTATCGGCACGCTTCTTTATCTCGTGCTCTGCAAAGGAAAAATCCCTGCCTACCTCGGCTCGAGCTTCGCGTTCCTCTCGCCCGTGTTCCTCGTGCTCGCGCAATACAGCTACGAAGCCGCGCTCGGCGGCTTCATCGCCACGGGCTGCGTCTTCTGCGCCGTGGGGCTCCTCATCCGCGCCATCGGCACGGCGTGGATCGACGTCATTTTCCCGCCAGCCTCGATGGGCGCCATCGTCGCCGTCATCGGCCTCGAGCTCATGCCGACGGCCGCGGGCATGGCCGGTCTCACTGCCGAGACGCCCGACATGACGACGATCATCGTTTCGATTCTCACGCTCGCCATCACGATCATCGCGTCCGTCGCGTTCAAAGGCTTCCTCTCGATCATCCCGATCCTCATCGGCGTCGTCTCCGGCTACATCATCGCAGCGGCCTGCGGCATCGTCGACTGGTCGCTCGTCGAAAATGCCGCGTGGTTCGCGCTGCCGACGTTCTACCATCCAATCTTCGAGCCCGGCGCGATCCTCATCATCCTGCCAGCCTCGCTCGTCGTCATCGCCGAGCACATCGGCCATCTCATCGTCACGGGTAACATCGTAGGCCAAGACCTCACGAAAGATCCCGGCCTCGACCGCTCGATCTTCGGCAACGGCCTCTCGACGATCATCTCCGGCTTCTTCGGCTCGACGCCGAACACGACTTACGGCGAGAACATCGGCGTGCTCGCGATCACGCGCGTCTTCTCGACGTGGGTCATCGGCGGCGCCGCCTGTTTCGCGATCCTGCTCTCCTGCCTCGGCAAGCTCGCGGCGCTCATCCAGAGCATCCCTGCGCCGGTCATGGGCGGCGTGTCCATGCTGCTCTTCGGCCTCATCGCCGCGTCGGGCATCCGCATCCTCGTCGAAGCGAACGTCGATTACAACCAACCGATGAACCTCCTCCTGACGTCCATCGTCATGGGCATCGGCGTCTCGACGGCGAGCATCACAATCGGCACCGTCACGCTGAAGGGCATGGCGCTCGCGACGATCGTCGCCATCATCCTCTCCATCACGTTCCGCGTCATCGCGCGCCTGCGCGGCGAGCCGTTCGCCCCCGCTGGGGAAAAAGCGACGGGCGACCTTTCCAAATGACGCGCGTCGTCGTACAACTGAACAGCGGCGAGACGGAGCTCCGCGCCGAGACGTATCTCATCCAGCGCTACGGCATCTCGAAATCGCAATGGAAACGGGTCAAGCACACGGGCGACTTCCGTTGCAACGGCGCACCCGCGCACGGCAAGCACACCATCGTGCACACGGGCGACGTGCTGACGTTTACGACAGAAAAGCCGCCGAATCCCGCGAAGTTCCCCGTCGTCCCGGAGCACGTGCCGCTCGACATCCGCTATGAAGATGACGACCTCTTGGCCATCAACAAGCCCACGAACATGCTCGTCCATCCGCTCTACGTCCATCCGAGTGGCACGCTCGCGAACTACATCCTCGGCTACTATGAGGAAAAAGGGCTCCCGTACCGCTTCCATCCGCTGCACCGCCTCGACCGCGACACGACCGGCCTCGTCTTGATTGCGAAACGTCCCGAGCTCCAGCACATGCTGACGAAGCACGGCACGATCAAGCTCTTTCACCGCGCCTACCTCGCCATCGCCTGCGGCAAACTGCCGGAGCGCGACGCGTGGATCGACGCGCCGCTCGGCCGAAAGCCCGGCAGCACCGTCGAGCAAGCCGTCGTTCCCGTGGAAGCTGGCGGCAAGCCCGCGCGCACGCATTATGTTGTGGTTGACGAATGCGCAGCAAGCGAAGCACATCCCGCGCTTTCCCTCGTCCGTCTGGAACTCGAGACCGGCCGCACGCATCAGATCCGCGTGCATCTCGCGAGCCTCGGTTGCCCGCTCCTCGGCGATGACCTTTATGGCGCGGCGAGCCCGCTCATCGCACGCCAGGCGCTTCATGCGGAGCGATTAACATTCCAGCATCCGATTACAAAGAAAGACATCGTCATCACCGCGCCGCCGCCCGCAGATTTTCAGCGCGTTCTCGCTTTCTTTGGCGCAATTGGAACGGAAACACTCAAAGATTTTCAATAAAAACGGCGTTGCCCCTATACATCGTCGCCGCTTTTATGGTATAATTCATACAGTTCATGATTTCTCACGAACAGAATCTACTAGGGGGTAATGTAAAAATGCCACTGATCGGAACAAAAGAAATGTTCAAGAAAGCCTACGAGGGCGGCTACGCTATCGGCGCTTTCAACGTCAACAACATGGAGATCGTCCAGGGGATCACGGAAGCTGCTGCTGAAATGAAATCCCCGGTCATCCTCCAGGCATCCGCCGGCGCTCGCAAATATGCGAAAGGCCCGTATCTCCGTCACCTCGTCCTTGCGGCGCTCGAAGTGAACGATATTCCTATCGCTCTGCATCTCGATCACGGCCCGGACTTCGAGACGTGCAAAGCTTGCATCGATGACGGCTTCACGTCCGTCATGTACGATGGCTCGAAGTACGAGTTCAAAGAGAACATCAAGCGCACGCAGGAAGTCGTCGCTTACGCGCATGAGCATGGCGTCGTCGTCGAAGCAGAGCTCGGCAAACTCGCCGGCATCGAAGATGATGTCAAAGTCGCGGCGCATGATGCTGCTTACACGCAGCCGGAAGAAGTCGAAGAGTTCGTCAAAGAGACGGGCGTCGATTCCCTCGCCATCGCCATCGGCACGAGCCACGGCGCTTTCAAATTCAAACCCGAGCAGTGCACGCGCAACGCGGACGGCGTCCTCGTCCCGCCCGAGCTCCGTTTCGACATCCTCGCGGAAATCGAGAAGAAGATTCCGGAGTTCCCGATCGTCCTCCATGGCGCTTCCTCCGTTATCCCGAAATATGTCAAAATCATCAACGCGAACGGCGGCAAGCTCGATGACGCTGTCGGCATCCCGGAGGATCAGCTCCGCCGTGCTGCGAAGTCCGCGGTTTGCAAGATCAACATCGACTCCGACCTCCGTCTCGCGATGACGGCTGGCATCCGCGAGCACTTCATGGCGAATCCGGGCCACTTCGATCCGCGCCAGTACGTCGCGGACGGCCGCTCCTACATCAAGGAGCTCGTCGAGCACAAGATCAAAGACGTCCTCGGCTCCGACGGCCGCGCCGATGAGATCATGGCGCTCGTCAACGCAAACAAATAATCGGACCGCAATCGCGGCATCGTGAAATGCCCCTGCGAAGGAACTTCCCTTCGCAGGGGCATTTTTCTATCTCTCACAGAATTGAACCAATCACGACAAATCAACTTCGTCGCATTGTCCTGCCGTCTGCTCCTGTGCATAAGCTTTGAAAATCTCGGGCGGACAAGGCGGCAGCTGCTCTTTTGGCTTGTTGCACGCTGCAGGAACAGCAAGAGGTTCCTCCGCTGTTTTCATGGCCGGCGGTTTTTTTATCGACTCCGCCGGTTTCGGCGGTGTCACGCTGTTCGATGGACGTTGCACCACGCGCCGATGTTCCTGTTCATTCGGGACTTGTGGTTTCTCTGCCGCATGTTTCGGTACTTCTGTCTTCTTTTGCGCCTTGATCTGGAACGTTGACACATGCTTGAGCTCCAAACCATCGGGCAGCCCCGTGAGTCGCCAGACGTGCGCCTCGGTCTCCACATCATCCGCGTGGATGTCTTTCGCTGTTTCGTGGAGTTCTTGCGTCACAAATGCGCGCAGGCAGGCGTCTTCCCATGCGTTATCGCGCCCTTCCATCATGCGGAACGGCGGCTGATGGGCACGCGCGGACTGTTGCAGCCGTGTGGCAAGCTCATCCTCGCCAGGCGCGACGAGCACACAGCAGCGGAATTCATCTCGCGTGCGGATGGCGGCATTTTCTTCGAACCATTGCCAGAACGCATCGTCGATCTCACGCTGCAAGACGTATCCGCGCGTCTGATCGCCATGCTCGTAATACGGCGTGAATGCGTATCCCCCGCGTGATTTTTCCGCGCAATAGACGCAGATCTCCTTCGGCTTGACGACGAAGATAAATTGCTTCAACGTTTCTCTCCCTCTTTTCCCTGAGACGTGCGTGCCGCTGCGATCTCTGCTGCGATGCGTTGCGCCATTCGTTGTCCGTGCTGCTGAAGGCGGCTGCGCGCAGTATCAACGTGTTTCTTCTTCTCTTGCAACCGACGCGCAGCTTCCTCTGCACGTGCCGTGCACTTCTGCTTCCAGCGTTTTATGCGCACGTCCGCATCTTGCGGAACGTCGCCTGGCCTTTCGATATGCGTCAACGAACGTCGGCGTGCCGCATCCATCTCTCCCTGCAACCGTTGCGTGTCGGCCGCGATCTTTCCCGCGAAATCATGCAGCGACCGCTTGACCTCATCCCGTGCGATCGTCCTCATACGAATCACACGCCTTTTTGCGCAAAGACTTCGGGACGGACGATGATGTCTTCCGCCTTCACGCCATCCGCTTCCTGCTGCGCCATGTCTTTGACGACGGCTTCCACGGCTGCCGCATGGTTGTCCGCGGCCACGCCGTCGTCGAGTGCCGCGCGCTTCCATGCTTCGATGCGCTCAACTGCATCAAGTGCGCTCTTGTCCGGATACGCTTTCAAGTACGCCTGCACGATCGCATTCTGGATTTCCACGATCTTCTCTTCTGTGAGCTTGCCCGTCAAAAATTCGTGGAACTGCACGGAAGCCATGCCGAGCGCTTTGAATACGCCGATGACGAGGCTGATCTCGCTCTCTTTCAGATTCGCGCGACTGAAATCAGCGATGAAGCTGTCAGGAATGCCGATGCCGACCTCTTCGGCCCACGCGTCGCGAAGTGGCACCATGCCCGTGCTCGTATAACGGAGCAGATTGCGGCGCATTTTTTCGCGGTCGATGGCTTCCTTCGGCACTTGCTCTTTCAGATACACGTAATAATCGTGGAAGTTCTCGAAGTCTTCCATCTTCTTCCAATCCTCATGCCTTGCTGCTTCCTCCATGCGGTAGCCGACTTCCTCGACCTTGTCCTCGGGCTCGATTGTGCCGTTTTTCTGTGCGATGGCCTCGATGATCTTGCCTGCGACATGGATGAGCACTTGCAGCACGATCGGGCCGAACACGGGGCCGAGCACCCCCGAGAGCACCTTGCCGAACGTGCTGAGCAGGCCGGAAGATTTCGTGAAAATCTGGCCGAGCATGCCGCCGACCTTGCTGCCGAGCTGCGCGAGCCCGCCGATCGCACTTTTCGCGATCGAACCAACGCACGACGCCGCCGTCTTGATTGCGCCCGTTACGATGCTCGCGCATTTGGACGCGATATGGCAGGCGCCGGAAATGAGAGAGCCAAAAAATCCCATGATGATCCTCCTTCAACGGTTCGAACGTGCAGAAACCGTAGCGAATGGATTCCGCAATGGACAGACCGCTTCGCTGTAATTCTGCCATTCCTCATGTTTTTCCACGCGCTCGACGAAAGCTGCCAGCGCATCGCGGCGCAATTTCGTCCTCGCTTCCGCGTGCGCAAAGACATACGCAAGCAGTACGTCACGCCGCGCCCAATCGAGACGCTCTCGAATGGTTTTGACCAGCGCCTGATAATTCGTTTCGTCTGGCGTTTTGACATAGTCGCTAAATGCTTTTGGAAACGCACCGTCGGCCAGCAGCATGAGATACGCTTCGATATCGTCAATCGAGAGCGCCTTCACGTCTTCGAGGCCGCTGAGGATGCCATGCGCGGCATGGTCGTGATAATACGCGAGCGCAATCGCGCGGATCGCTTCCGGCGCGATCTCTTTGCGCCCCGTCGTTTGCGTTTTCGGATCGACTTGCACCTGCACGGCCTTCGGCCAATCCTGCGAAAAGACGATGGCGCGACCGGCCACGAGATTCGAGAGGAACGCTTTCTGCTCCTTATCGAGCGCCATCGTATTGCCGATGGCTTCCTTGTCGTCCTGCGCGAAGAGCTTGTGCACGATCTTCGTGTTCGTGTTTTTCAGCACCTCGGGCGTCATCTTGTCGGGGATCTGGTCGGCGATGATCATGGACTCGCCGTACTTGCGCACCTCGGCAAGCATATTCGCAAAGACTTCGACGCCCTGCTTCTTGTTCAAGCTGTCGCCGGGCTGGTAGCGCGAAAGCAGACGATGCGCTTCCTCGACGAGCGTGATATGGCGGAACACGCGTCCTGCCTGGTTCGCCGCGAAATGCTCGGCGCGCACGGCCTGCAAGAGGTTCGTCAGCACGAAGCCGATGATCAGGGACTTTTCCGTGCCGCTGCGCACAGCATCGAGCTCGATGACGACTTTCCTGCGCACGAGGTCGCGGAAATCAACGGAGCGCCGCGTGTTCATCATCATGCCTTTCGCACCCATCAGAAGTCCTTGAAGATACGCGTGCACCGTGCCGAGGTATTCATTGAACAAGCGGTCGTCGAAACCTTGGGCCCGGATGATCTCCGGCATGATGTCGTAGTACTCTTGCAACGTCGGAAAAGCGTAGACGCCATCGGCAAACGGGCCGTCCACGTCATCTGCGCCTTTCCCGTGCCAGCGGTTCGTACCGATGTTCCAGCCTTTGTCCTCGTAAACGCGGTAAATGCCGGCCTCGAGGATCTGCGGGATCGCCGCATCCATGTCAAAGGTCGCTTCGAATGTTGCCTTCAACATATCGGCACGCGACGTGATCGTCTCCCCCGGAAACAATTCGAATGGATTCAGGAAAAACGGCGCGACCTCGTTGTCGCCCGGTGTGAAGAACAGGAGGTCATCGCATTTGCCCGTGAGCTCACGGTACTCCGTCTTCGCCGGCTCGATGACGAGGAACGGCCAGCCGCTTTCGAGCAAGAGCCGCTGGCATGTCGTCGTCTTGCCGCTGCCGGTGACGCCCGTGACGAAGACGTGTTTGTCGAGGCTGCTGCGCGAAAGCGCGACGGGGATGTCCTGCTCGCGGCCGCACTGGACGAGATTGCCGAGCCGAAAGCCATCGTCCTGTTCTGTTTCGCCGCGCTGCGGCGGGTTCAGCCCGAACTCGACTTCTTCGCGCAGCCGGAGGCCGATGACTTCTTTCTGCGGCATGCCGGCGAGGATGCTGAGCTGCGCCGCCGACAGCCAATGGCCACAGGCGACGGTCGTCTCCGCCCCTGTGCGCGACCAGCCTGCCGCGCAGGGGGAAAGCGCGCCTGTGCCGGGAAGTTCTGGGATTTGCAGATTTTTCAGCGCCCGCACACAAGCACCATCGCTCTTCGAAAGATCGTGGAACACGAGCGGCGCGCGGTTGCCCTCTGAGCCGCTGTAGAGCGAAAGGAGCGTATGCGCGAGGCGCTGCACGGTCGCCGGATACTGGCCGAAGATGTAGGCGCACGCGAGGAACAAGCCTTTGCCGCGCCCGTCGTCGACGCGCGGCAGCAGCACGTCGTCGATGTATTTCAGCCACTCGGCGGCCGCCTTGCGCGCGAGCTCGATCTGCCAAGCGAGCGCAGCATTCTCCGATGTGCCGTTCGCCGTGGTGCTGGCGCGTGATTTGTGATGGCCCTCCGACGCATTCCAGCTGCGCTGCGTTCCATCCGACCACGCATGATTCGTCACTTTGTTTATCATATGGCTCTCGGAAATGCCCGTCGTGTACGTGTCGCCTTTCTGCCCGCCCGCGCCGCGGCCGCTGGACGCATTCTGCGACCAGCCATAGGAATCATCTTTCGTCGAGCCGTGATGGACCACTTCATGCGAGCTCATCGAGGGATCTTGCTTGCTTTCATTCGTCGACCAGTTTTCCGATGAGGCGATCTGCACGTTGCTATTCTCATCGTGGCGCGTGTCGTCCGTCGTGTTCTCGCTGTGGCTGTCAGATACATTCGACGAGCGGCCGACGCCATGCGAGGCCGTGCGCTCCCACGAAGCATTCTCGCTCTCGTTCGTACTCGCCGCCTGCGATGATGTGTACTGCACGCTTGCATGCGCGAGCGGCGACAAGATGTCGTACAGCGCATGCAGCTGCGTCTCTGTCGCGTCGATTTCGCCATCCGTGTACGGGCGCGCAAGCACCGCGAGACCAAATGGCTCCCCGCCGCCGAGCATGACATCGACAAGGCGTTCGACGCCTTGGAATGTCTCGCTTTTCTCGTCGATCGTCGGCACGCCTTCGAGCAGGCCGCCATAAGATTCTGAGCGAATGCGCTCGAGGATGGCATCTTTCTCATCCGTGCTGCTGACCTGCGTCAAAGCGCAACCGCGGAAATTGCCGCGGATCGCCGGCGCGAGCAGGTCTTTGCCGAGCGTGCGGATCATCGAGCCGTCCACCTGCGTCGCTGCAGAAAGGTCGCGGACGATGCCGAGATAAAACTTCACGCCATCCGCATCGCCGAGGATCAGGTAAAGCAAAGAGATGCCGGAGACGCCCCGGAACGTGCCGAAAATATTTTCCATCGCCTCGCGGCGCGGCGCTTTCTCCTCGTACGTGATCTCGTCGATGCGGAAGAGCACGAGCTCATTGAGCTGGAGCTCCGCCATATCGCCTGCCGGCGCGAAGATGTCCGGCTGCGGATGGCGCACCTCTAGCGCCTCGATCGCAGCGCGGGCGAGCGACAGTTGATCGTCGACGCGTGCGCGCCCGTCAGCGGCGGTTTTGAGTTCGTCCAAGTCCCTGTCTCCCTTCAGAGCTGCTTCGTATAAATCCGCTTGTCGCCGAGCTCCGCTTTCGCGAAGTCCGCTTCCCTGCCGACGGCGTACTCAATCGTGTCGGGCTTTGTCTTGCGGATATAGATCATGACGTCGTCATCGTCACTCGTGTCTTCGGGGCGGAGGCGACATTTTTTCATCTGCACGTCGCTCGGCGCGAGCGCGTTGTTCAGTGCGGAAGCCGCCGCGGTGTAGTAAAGCTCGAAGTCCTCCTGATCGGCGTAGATGAACGGCGCCCACTGGCCGTAGCCGACGCCTTTGCCGATGCGCACGTGGAAGTGGTCGGTCTCGTCGATATCGCCGAGGAAATACGGGAAGATGGCCTCGCCGCTCGTGTCGATGTCGCGATTGACAAAACGCACGTCACGGCCGCCCTTGCGGCTGCGCAGCAAGCCGAACGCGACACCCGTCTTGCCCGTGATGACTTGGTCGAGGCGCACGGACGGGTCTTCGGGCGGCGTGTCGTTTTTCGCCATTGCTGCTGACGCAGCCTCATGGCTATCCGATAGCGCAACGTCTGTCGTGTCTGTCGGCGGAACGGTTTTGGCCGCGCCTTTCGCGTCTTCAACGTTCGTCGCCGGTTCCTTCTCCATGCCAAGCGGCGCATGGATGACGATGGTGTTCGCCGCATCGACGCGCCAGCGCTCGGCGATGGTCTTCATGATCGCTTGGCGGTGCTGCTCGAAGAGCTCGCTGACGATCGACGACTTGCACGAGTTGCCCGCGAGCAGGATGTGGATCGTGCCGGGCTGTTCCTCGCGCCCGCTGAACGCCGTGAGGAGCGCGTCGAAGAAATTCGTGACGCCGCGGTCGATGCGGTCGCGCAGGAGCTGTTCGAGCGCGGGCACGTCAAGCTTGAGCTCGCACGATTTCTTGTCTTTCGCGTCGTCGCCGTCGGACTGGAAGAGTTTCACGGTGATCGGCTCGTTTTTCAGTTGCTCCCAGCCGGCGCTATGTTCCCAGAGCGGACGCAGCGCTTCGGCGAGGACTTTGCGGTTCATGCGCGCGGTCTGTGACGCATCGTCCGGCTGGAGGATGAGCGTTTCCGCGCCGGAGACGCGGCGGCCGTCGTACGGGCGCACGATGGTGAGGCCTTCCTTGCGCATGAGGGCGAGGTTTTGCACGAAGACTTCGTAGGCGAGCAGGTCAAGCAGGTTTTCACCGCCGAGGTGCACATCACCGCCGCGGCCGAACTGCTCGATCTCGTAGCGGAATTTGCGGCGGTTCTCCGGGATGCGCTCGATGCCAAAATCAAAGTCCGTCGTGCCGCCGCCGAAGTCAAAGACGCCATACGCGGTTATGTCGCCCTCGGCCTGCGGCTCGAGGTCGAGCTCCTTCAGCGCGATGGCGGCATAGGCGGCCGGCTCGCTCGCGCCGGCGTAGACGCGGAACTCGGACATACATTCGTCGTCCGCGAGGATCGCGGGCGGCAAGGATTTTTTCAGGCCACGCTCGAAGCTCTGTAAAAGCCGCGCGCGCACGTCCTTGCTGTAGTTCACAGGGAACGAGAGGATGTAGTCGAGCGTGATCTTGTGGCGCATATTGTTGATGTAGAGGCCGAGGTAATAGGCGTAGACCTCGATGGGGTCGAACGCGTCCGCGCCGAGCTCACGATACGGGGCGAGCTCGAGATGCTGCTGCTTGCGGTCACGCAGGTTCAGCTGACGGCCGGGATCGTTCGCCCATTGTTTGAGCTCGCTGAATACGGCATCATACGTATTGCTGCCGGCGTCCTGCTCTTTCAATGCGTTCTCGGCCTGATGCGAGACGGTGATCTGTTCCCACTCGGTAAAGGGCCGCCCGCTGCGCGCGGCGTACGCAGCGCGAAAGCCAGCGATATCGCGAAGCTCGATGACGGTTGGGTTCTCATAATCACGCGCGGTCGCGGCTTTCCGCACATCGCCCGTGCCGATGCGCAAGAGGAAAGGCTCCGTGTCTTGACAGACGACGACGGTGCTCTTCGTGCCAAAATCGATGGCGCAGATGCCGTTCTCCTTCACGTCCATCTGCGGCGGCCGCGCCACCCAACCCACACCCTCGGGCAGCTCGATGGTCACGCAATCCTCGCCGCCCTGCTCCGGCTCGCGCAGCCGCTCGAAAAGTTCCCAATGCCCCTTGTTGATGTCCGTCACGTACATCTCCGGGTACTCGCTGAGATCAGCCCGGCGCTTGTCGCAGGCGAGGAGCGCTTTTTTCACAGCATTTGCCGAGTTGCTGACGGAATCATCTGGTTGCGAAATCTTCTTTTCCCGTTCTGACTTAACATATAAATCTTTTTGAAACACGATGCGATCGTCTTTCGCCTCGAAGCACGGAAAGAGTTCTTGATGTTGCCAGAGCAATGCAAAATGCTCCGCTCCATCATTCAAAATTCCTTCCGGAATCAGGCCATATTCCAGCCACTTGAGCACGGACTGCGCAAACGTCAACGGGCCGCTATTCTTCTCTTGCAAACGATGAATCGGAATGAGGATGATGGCTTGTCCAGGCCAATAATCTTCTTCACCATTCGTACAATACGTTTGCAAGCTCGTTCCATGTTTGTAATCTTCCGTGACAAATTGATTTTCTCGAAATGCTTGCTGATTATACTTGATGATGCCATCAGACGTAATATATGGATTCCCATTCCCTCTCAAAAAAGTTTTCTTCGCTTCCCACACGGATGGCATAACAAATTCGATGTCGTCCACGTTCATAGAAACAAACATCGTACCATCCATACGAAAATTCGAGCGTGTTTCGTTCGCCAGTTCGAACTTTGATGAGGTCCGCTTACATAACGGCATATTGCAAGATTCCAGCTTCGGATAAAGTCCTGCAACCTCACGGTCAAACCAGACGCGTTTGTTTTTCATTTTGACGAAGCGCCATGTGGAGAGAGAACGACATGCCGCGATAACCGCATCCAGTTCTTTCTGAATGCGGTTTACAAATCTCTCGTCCGTCGGCGCGTTCCAAGCTTCGAGCAAACGTTTCGGCATCTTGATTTCATGCACCTGGCTGCACCGATTCGTAGGAATTTCTCCCATAAGGCTATCCCTCCCATGTCCATAGCATCCAGCAAAAACAGAGCGTCCCTTCCCTCTCTCCGAGGGCAACGACATGAAGTTAAGCGATGATGGCGCACGAACCAAAGCCTTCCCCTCAGGGGAAGGTGGCCCCGAAGGGGTCGGAAAGGGTCCCTTGCAAGTTTGATGCGTTCGTATGGAGTCCCTTTTCGCGGGTGCGCGCACGCAAACGTTTCGTACTCGCACCCGCGGAAGTTACGGTGTGCGAATTGTTTTGCCGTACAGGGGACCCGCTCCGCCTCGCTGTCGCTCGGCACCTCTACCTAAAGGATAAAGCGACCGCATAGGCGCTAAAGCGCCTTGCGTCTGCTTTTCCCTGAGGGAGAGGCTTGGTTTGAGCGCCTCAAACTCTTATCTTAATGACATTTCGCTCTCCCCGAAGGAGAGTCTGAAGTTTGAGTGCCGCCATCTCTTGACTTCATGACATTTCTTCCAGCCCGCACCGCTCGATCTTCGCGAGTGTCTTCCCTTCCTCGGGCGCGGTGTCTTTTGCTGGCGTCACCGTGTACTCGACCGCGTGCGGCGCGGCTTTGCGCAGCCAGACCCAGCCGCCGCGCTCCTGCCCTGTGTAATGCACGCGGCAGCGCGCGGGCGCGGGGAGGTCGGCGGTCGGCATGTCGTTGTCGAGCGCTTTCGCTTCCGTCGTGTAGTAGAGCTCGAACGCATCATCCTCCGCATCGAGCGCGAGGAACGGCACCCATTCGCCGTAGCCGACCTTCTTGCCGATGCGGACAAAAAATTTGTCCTTGCGGCCGTTCACCCCGAGATAATACGGGAACGCCGCTTCGCGGTCTTCCGTGCGATTCCAGTCGATGATCTTCACATCATGCCCGCCGCGCCGGCAGTCGAGCAGGCCGAACGCCACGCCCGTCTTGCCCGTCGGCATCCGATCGAACGCGGTCGCTGGTGCTTCTGCCATCTTCGCGCCCTTCGCCGCTTTCGCCGTGTCCGTCCCGCTGTGGAGCGGTGGATACAGCACGAGCATCCCTTTCGCCGAGCCGGGCTGGCGCATCTTGCGCCCCGTCGCCTCGATGCCCGCCTCCGCCTTGTCGATCGCTGCGCGGAACAATTCTTGCACCATCTGCGAGCGGCACGAATTGCCCGCGAGCAGGATGTGGATCTGGCGGATCTCGTCGTCTTGGAACGCGTGCCAGAGGCCCGTGAAGAAATTGTCGATGCCGCGCTGGATGCGCGCGCAGAGATAATTTTGCAACGGCTCGATCTTGATGTCGAGCTCCATGACGACGCGGTTGCCCTCCGCTTTCGCGCCGTCCGTCTTCGTCGTTTCCTCCGCCGTATCCGTGAAGAGCGTGACAGATTGCGGCTCCCCGCCGAGCGCCTTGGCAGCCTCGCCGCTCGGGGCTTCCCAGACGGGGCGCAGGAGCTCGGCGAGTTGTTTCAGATTCATGTACGCCGCATCGGACGTATTGATGAGGCGCTCGCCGCCCGCGAAGGGCTGCGCGTCCTCCGGCAGGACGATGGGGATATGTTCCTTCCGCATCGCAGGCAGGTTGTCCTGATAGACGCGGTACGCGAGCTGGTCGAGGAGCTTTTCGCCGCCGAGATGGGGATCGCTGCCCGCCGCGAACGTCTCGAGCACATAGTTCCAATGGCCGCCGTCGTCGTCCGTCGGCAGCCGCCAGATGCCGTAATCGAAATCCGTCGTGCCGCCGCCGAAATCGAACACGGCATAGGCGACGGGCGCGCCCTCGCCCGGCTCGAGCGCGGGATACGTCTCGCTGAGCTCCTGCAGCGCGCACGACGCATACGCGGCCGGCTCGCTCGCGCCGAGGTAGACGCGGAAGTCCTGCATATATTTCTCATCATGGAGGAGCGCGGGCGGCAGCGATTTTTTCAGTCCGCGCTCGAAGCTCTGGCGGATGCGCTCGCAGACGTCCTTCGGATATTTCACGGGATACGAGAGGACGTAGTCGAGATAGATGCCGTTCGTCTTCATCATGTTGTTGATGTAAAGGCCGAGGACATATGCGTAGTATTCGATGGGGTCGAAAGCTCCGTCCGCGAGCGTCGTGTACGCTGGCAGCTGCAGGTCAAAGCCCTTGCCGTCTTTCACATGGCGCACGGCGCTGTCGTTGTTCGCCCATTGCTTGAGCTCGGAGAAAAACGAGGCGCGCCCGTCGGCGTGCTCGGCGTTCAGCAATTGCCCGCGCGCGTGATGCGAGACGGTCATCTGCTCCCACTCGGTAAAAGGCCGCCCGTCCCGCGCCGCATACGCCTTGCGGAAGCCTGCGATGTCGCGGAGCTCCATGACGGTCGGATTCTCATAGTCGCTCGCCTGCGGCGCGGCATCGAAATTTCCCTTGCCGATGCGCAACAACCGCTCGCCCTGGTCGCGGCAGGCGACGACGGTGCTCTTCGTGCCGAAATCAATGGCGCACGTGCCGCTCTCATGGACATCCATCTGCGGCGGCCGCGCCACCATCGGACGCGGCAGCGCCACGCGCTCGAACGGCGAATTCTTCGGCAGCTCCCGTGCTTCGCCAAGCCCCTCCACGAGCTCCCAATGCCCTTGCTCCGTGTCCGTCAAGACAGACGGTGGATAGCTCGCCATATCGGCGCGGATCTTGTCGCAATCAAGCAAGAGACTGTCGATATCGAGTGATGTTTCCTCGCTTTCACTCACAGGCTTCATCGGATGTGCGGCGCGGTATTCCTGAAGCGTATGTTTGCGGAATGCCTCGGCACGGAAGACGACCATCTTATTTCTGAACGCAAGATATTCATCCGGCAACTGTCCGAGCAGTTGATCGAACGCCGTGGCAACCTTCGCACAAGAAACCATGTGCTTTTTGTCAATCGTACAAATGGTTTCAAAATTGGCATCCGCCCAGGTGCGGAAGAAGCTGCGCAAGATGGGAAGCGTAAATTGTCCCGGCTTACACGCGCGAACGGGGTCCGGTGCATTGCAGACAGGAAGCAGCAAATAGGCACCGATGATGTTCGATCCTCTTGGTGTTTCGATATGCCATGCCTTTGCGGAAAACGTATCCTGATCCATGATGCGCTTCAATGGATGTTCGCGCCATGTGCGATTCCGTTTTTGCAACAACTTTTGCATGAAAGGAAATCCATCCACGATGCCATTTGCTTCTTGGGTAGTCGGCAGCCTGCCTTCCCATACATGGTTTTCTACACCACTTGTCGTTCTGATTTTCCGCTCGCCGAACTGCGCGATCTTTGAAAACTGCGTTTTGTTTTTTGACTGCAACTGTTTCAACAAAATGGAAGTGGAACGTTCCCACGAACGTGCATACGCATAATCTTCGGAATGTGCGACACGATAGGAAGCATACGCTGGATGCGGGAACAAGATTCCCTGTTCGATATCAAGAAAGACATCTTCATCCAGCAAGAGAAATCGTTCCTCGAAGATTGCAAGCACATCTGACAAAACTTGTTCGTTTATCGCTCGCACGACCCGCTCAATAGCCTGCACCTGTTTTTCCACCGCTGCTGAAACGCTTTTTTCGTATGCGTCGCGACGCCGCTCATCGGCACCGTCTTTTGCCTTTTGCAAGAGATCTCTTGGCACGAGCGCCGTCTCCGTCATCGTCGTCCCTTTTTTCTCCATCACCGTGCCCCCTCAAATCCGCACGAGGCTCTTCTTCACGATTTCCCCGCTGTACGTATTCCGATACCCCGGCAGCACGACCTCCGTGATGCTGCCTTGTGCGCGGCTGCCGTCGACGAGCGTGTGCTCATCCACATCGAACACATCCCCCGCTTGCACATCATCAATCGCATAAATGTCCTGTGACTTCCCCTGATTCACAAGAGCGATCGCGTATTGGAAAATCTCCCAGAGCGTTGTGAGCTCTTCCGTGCCGCAGCCTTTGCGCATCGCCTCGCGCACGGCCTCCCAGACGAACGGCAGCGAACGATCCTGCGCGAGGCCGACGATGAACGCCTCGAATCCCTTGCGCGGAATCGCGCCGTCGAGCAGGCTGCGGATGTACGCATCGACGTGGTCGAGCTGCTCATACAGCTCCTTGCCCTGTGCGAAACGCTGCTCGAGCTCGCGCGCGAGCGAACGGTTCTCCTCCTCCGCCGCTGCGCGCGCCTGCTGCGCGGCCTCACACGAGCGTTCCGCTTCCGCGCGTGCACGCGCAGCATCATCCCGCTCCCGCAACGCCTTGTCACGCGTCGCGACAGCATCACGACGTTCCTGCTCGGTCGCATCAAGCTTCCGCTTCGCCACCGCAAGCTGTCGTTCCGCCGCCTCCGCGCGTTGCGTCATAACAGCAAGCGACGACTGACATTGTTCAAGTTTTTTGCTTTGTCCTTCATACTGCCACTCGATGTCGTTGAAAAGCTCTTTTGCTCCCGCAATATCACTGTTTGCCGCATCGAGCTTCTTCTGCAACGCGTCGCGTTCTTTCTCCAGCGCCTGCGTCGTTTCCAGCAAGCGGTCATACCGCTCATGCCAGCGGGTCTCTTTCTTGCCCTCGCCTTTTTCTTCCCCCGCCACGCCCTGCGCTTGCATCGCGCAGATCAGCCGCCGCACTTCCTCGTCATTCGTCAGCGCCTCGATCAGCCGCCGGCGGAACGCCGCGTCCTTGTCATTTTTTTCCGACTTCTCGAAAAGATCAAATCCCATCCTCGCCGCCTCCATTCGCATTGCCGCTGTTTCTTGCCGTTGTTATTCGGCAGGCGCGTACGAAATTCCTGCTTTTTGATGAGAAAAGAAAAAGCTGTCGCAGTCCAAAAAACTGCAACAGCTTTGATTCATTGCAACGCTTTCTTCAGCGTCTCCATATTCTTCCGCATCATATCGAGATACGCATCCTTCGCCGCCGGCGTCGCTTCGCCGGTCACGACGGGATCGAGCTCGTAGATGCTCGCGCCGGTCTCGCGGGCGATCGTCTCTGCCGCGCCCGGCGAATACTGCGGCTCGGCGAAGAGGACTTTCACGGGCAAAGCGCGCACTTGGTCGATGGTTTCCTCGAGCTCCGCCGGCGTCGGGTCGGCGCCGGGCTCGCGCTCGATGACGCCGAGGATGTGCAGATGAAATTCGTCGGCGAAGTACGGGAACGCCTCGTGGAACGTCACGATGTCCTTGTGCGGCACATCGTCGAGCGTCGCGTGCATCTCCGTTTTCAGCGCTTCGAGCTTTTCAAGATACGCGGCCGCATTTTTTTCA
>Ga0256404_1000678_pt1 | contig 87074 bp, 69 predicted proteins | sample RumenRJG_01DNA_FD_185990 | JGI IMG/M metagenome (GOLD analysis project Ga0256404, IMG submission 185990) | Bovine rumen microbial communities from Lethbridge, Alberta, Canada - RJG_01 | ecosystem: Host-associated > Mammals > Digestive system > Stomach > Rumen | place: Canada: Alberta | collected...
CGCGGCCGCGGAAGGCCCGCAGGCAGAAAGCACCGCCATCAATATTCCGGTGCAGGCGATCATTCCATCCGCGTACATCCGCGACGAGGTGCTGAAGCTGCAGATGTACAAGAAGATCGCGATGATTGAAACCGACGAGGACGCGTCCGATCTGATGGATGAATTCATCGACCGGTTCGGGGATCCGCCGATGCAGACGCAGAATCTGATCCGCGTCGCGGTGATCCGCGCCAAAGCAAAGAGGCTGGGCGTGACCGAGATCTCACAGAATGGATATAGGCTCAGGTTTTCACTGCTTCCGGACGTGCGGTTCGGGCCGGATGTGATCCCGAATCTGGTGAGCCGGTATGGTGAGCGCATTCGTTTCAACGGCGGCGCCAAACCGTTCATACGTCTGACCGCGGGCGTGCACGCCAGTCCGGAGGGCAAGCCGCCGTCAGGAGATTATACACAAAAGATCATCAAGGAACTGGAAGAGTTTTTCAGAGTTACGGAAGAAAAGAAGAATTAAAGAGAAGAATCAAAGCAGGAGGTATCAACATGGTGAAAGTTGTGATCACAGCGCCGCGGGGCGCGATGGACAGCCTGATCGTTCAGGAAGCATTCAAAAACGAAAACATCGAGGTAATCGGCTGCGTCGGAACACCGGGCGCGGAGTATATCGGCAGGGACGCCGGTCAGGTCTGCGGGCTTGGGCAGGATATCGGCGCTCTGGTATATGACAGCCTGGAGGCAGAGACCGGAAGCGGCATGCTGATCGACCTGTGTGACGTAGTCGTCGACTATTCCCGTGTCGAGGTCAGCATGGGCGTGCTGGATACGTGCGTGGCCCACGGCAAAGCGCTGCTGTGCGGAACAACGGGCTTTTCGCAGGAGCAGCTGGACGCCTTCGGGAAAGCATCCGGGTCGATCCCTCTGATGCAGACAGCGAACACCTCCTATGTGGTGACGGTCATGAAGAAGCTGCTGCGGGAGGCGGCGCAGCTTTTAGAAGGCAAGGCGGGGATGGAGATCATTGAGCTCCATTCAGATACGAAACTGGACGCGCCCAGCGGAACCGCCATTGAAATGGCAGAGGAAATGGCGGCAGGTATGAAAGAGGGCGGATATGAGGATATCACGTTCCACTCGGTGCGCGCGGGCAATACGCCGAGCAGCCATCACGTGCTCTTCGGCTGCCGGGGCGAGATGTTCCAGATCACCCATGACGCTTACGACTGGCGCTGCTACGCCATCGGCGCGTGTGACGCGATCCTGTATCTGGGGGCGCGCAAAGAGGCCGGACAGCCCGGTTCCTACACCATGTTTGATGTCATCGGTTGACGAAAGAGGATTAGTATGAGATACTAACCCCAATCTACATATTTACCGTTTAAGGAGGACTTTATATGACTGCAACGCAAATCATTGCACTGGCTATCTTTGTGGCCGTAATTGCGGTGATCGTGTCCGAGAAACTGCACAGAGCAGCCTGCGCCCTGATCGGTGCGGTGCTTCTGATCCTGATCGGAATACTGGAACCGCACGAAGCCCTCGGCTTTATCGACTTTAACACCATCGGCGTACTCATTGGTATGATGATGTTCGTCGCGGTCGTTAAAAACTCAGGTATTTTCGAATACCTCGCTGTCAAATCAGCGAAAATCGCGAAAGGCAATCCGTGGAAGATCATGGTCTATTTCATGATCATTACGGCCGTACTGTCCGCGTTCCTGGACAACGTAACGACCGTACTGCTCATCGGACCGATGACCTTCAGTATCTGTAAAACACTGGAACTGAATCCGATCCCGTTCCTGATGACGCAGATCATCGCTTCTAACGTCGGCGGAACCGGCACCCTGATCGGCGACCCGCCGAACATCATGATTGGCAGCGCAGCGGACATCCCGTTTATTTCCTTCATTATCTATGATGGCCCGATCGTTCTCATCACTATGGTCGCGACGATATTCGCGTTCAAGTTCATCTATAAGAAAGGGCTCTCGGTAGCGCCTGAGAAGATGGAACTGATCATGAAGATGGATGAGAAGAGGGAAATCAGAGATCAGGTACTCTTCTATAAGAGCATCATCATGATCTGCCTCGTCGCGCTGGCGTTCATCCTTCATGACACTCTGGAACTGAAGACCAGCGTCATCGCGCTGTCCTGCGCGGCTCTCATGATCCTGATCGGCAAGCAGGATGTGGAAGAGACTGTGCACGATGTGGAATGGCCGACGATCGTATTCTTCGCCTTCCTGTTCATCGTGGTCGGCGGACTGGAGAAGGTAGGACTGATCCATATGCTGGCGGTCTCCCTGATGGACGCGACCGGCACGCACTATGTGATTCTGATGATCGTACTGCTGTGGGTATCCGCGATCTGCTCCGCCGTACTGGACAACATTCCGTTCGTTGCGACCCTGATCCCGCTGATCCAGCAGATGCAGGAAGCCGGACTGGACGTATGGCCTCTGTGGTGGGCCGTCTCCATCGGCGCGTGCTTCGGCGGAAACGGAACGATCATCGGCGCATCCGCCAACGTCGTTCTGACCGGTATCGCCAACAGGAGAGGGTATCCGATCACATTCATAGACTTTTTGAAGATCGGCGCTCCAATGATGTTCCTCTCGATCATACTGGCGACCATTTATCTGCTGGTGCTGTTCGGAGGATATTGGAAATAACCGTTCGCAAAGGCAATCCGGACTTTGCAAAAAAACATAATTATTCAAAAAAAGAACAGGCCTTCGGCTTGTTCTTTTTTGTGTTCGTAGTATAATTGAACTCGTGTGGTGAACACTGTATACAATATATAAACGGTTACAGAATATGCCGCACAAGCTATACGTTACTGTACTATGGAGGAAGACAAATGACCGCAACACAAATTATCGCATTAGCTATCTTCGTGGCCGTCATTGCGGTGATTGTATCCGAGAAACTGCACAGAGCAGCCTGCGCTCTTATTGGAGCGATGCTGCTTGTTTTGATTGGGATACTTGAACCGAAAGAGGCCCTGGGATTCATCGACTTCAACACCATCGGCGTACTCATCGGCATGATGATGTTCGTCGCGGTTGTCAAGAATTCCGGAATATTTGAATATCTGGCTGTCAAGGCGGCGAGGATCGCGAAGGGAAATCCGTGGAAGATCATGGTGTATTTTATGATCATCACAGCTGTACTTTCAGCATTTCTGGATAACGTTACGACCGTTCTCCTGATCGGACCGATGACCTTCAGCATCTGTAAGACACTGGAATTGAATCCGGTTCCGTTCCTGATGACCCAGATCATCTCTTCAAACGTCGGCGGAACAGCCACGCTGATCGGCGACCCACCGAACATCATGCTGGGAAGCGCTGCAGACATCACGTTCCTGCAGTTCATTCTCTATGACGGACCGATCGTTGTGATCGTTATGATCGCGACCATTCTAGGATTCAGACTTCTCTATCACAAGGGACTGACGGTCACCCCGGAGAAGATGGAACTGATCATGCAGATGGATGAAAAGAAGGAAATCAGGGATCAGGTGCTGTTCTACAAGAGCATCGTGATGATCTGCCTGGTGGCGCTGGCGTTCATCCTGCACGACAATCTGGGACTGAAGACAAGCATCATCGCGCTGTCCTGCGCGGCGCTCATGATCCTGATCGGCAGACAGGACGTAGAGGAGACCGTTCACGATGTAGAATGGCCGACGATCGTATTCTTCGCCTTCCTGTTCATCGTTGTCGGTGGACTGGAGAAGGTCGGCATCATCCACATGATGGCCGAAGGCATGATCAACGCGACCGGATCTCATTATGTGATCCTTATGATCGTCATCCTGTGGGTATCGGCGCTCTGCTCGGCAGTGCTGGACAACATTCCGTTCGTCGCGACACTGATCCCGCTGATCCAGACGATGGCGGCGGAAGGCATCGATGTATGGCCTCTGTGGTGGGCTGTATCCATCGGCGCATGCTTCGGCGGAAACGGAACGATCATCGGCGCGTCCGCAAACGTTGTTCTGACCGGTATCGCCGGCAGAAAGGGATATCCGATCACATTCATGGACTTCCTGAAGATCGGAGGACCGATGATGATCATGTCCATCGTGCTGGCAACTATTTACCTGCTGATCCGCTTCGGTGGATATTGGGGCTAATTGTCAGTGTAAGCTGTCAGAAAATATGGTATAATGTGCTGTAATGTTTTTGCGCGAACAGCGCGCTGCAGATATCAGAGAAAGGAATAAATAACAATGTTTGAAAACTTGATCGAAATCCTGAAAGAAAACCCAAGAAAAATCGTATTTACCGAGGGTACGGATGCCAGAATCCTGGAAGCTTCCGACAGACTGAAGAAGGGTGGATTCCTTACACCGGTTCTCGTTGGTGTTGTAGAAGAAGTACAGGCTGCTGCGAAGGCAGGCGGCTTCGATATCGAAGGACTGGAGATCCTGGATCCTGCGACATTTGAAGATATGGACGCTATGGTAGCCAAGATGGTCGAGCTGAGAAAAGGCAAGATGGACGAAGAACAGTGCAGAGCGGCTCTTTCCAAGGGCAACTACTTCGGAACCATGCTGGTAAAGATGGGATATGCTGACGCGCTTCTGGGCGGAGCGACTTATTCCACAGCCGATACAGTAAGACCGGCACTGCAGCTGATCAAGACCAAGCCGGGCAACAAGAGCGTATCTTCCGTATTTATCATGGTCAGAGAGCATGAGGACGGAAGCGAGCCTGAGATCCTCGGAATGGGAGACTGCGCGATCAACATCAAGCCGTCTGTTGAAGAAATCGCAGAGTGCGCTGTTGAATCCGCGAGAACAGCCAAGATCTTCGGCGTAGACCCGAAGGTAGCGATGCTGTCCTACTCCACAAAGGGATCCGGCGCAGGCGAGGACGTCGACAAGATGGTTGAAGCGACCAAGCTGGCGCAGGAAGCTGCTCCGGAACTGGACATCGACGGAGAGCTCCAGTTCGACGCTTCCGTATCACCTGTCGTTGCACAGACCAAGTGCAAGGATTCCAAGGTTGCCGGTCAGGCGAACGTATTCATCTTCCCGGACATCAACGCAGGAAACATCGGCTACAAGATCGCGCAGAGACTGGGCGGATTCGATGCTTACGGTCCGGTTCTGCAGGGACTGAACGCTCCGATCAACGACCTGTCAAGAGGCTGCAACGCGGAGGAAGTTTACACGATGGCGATCATCACTGCAGCTCTGGCATAAACAATATATATCAATGTTTACAAAAAGCCCCGGTTCATCCGGGGCTTTTGTTGTTGGTTGTTATTCTTTGTTGTTCTTTGATAATCTTTGATATTCTTTGTTGTTCGACGTAATCAGATGAAATAGACCGGACTCCAGTCTCCGAGAAGGTCGCTGAGCTTCTTGCCGTAGAAGAAGCCGTGGATCATATCGTGGTATTCCTTCCACATGGGCAGGGTCAGGCAGGTGTCCGCGCGGGGACATTCGCTCGCGCCTTTCTCAAGGCAGGCGACAGGGGCGAGGGTGCCTTCCATCAGTTCTATGATCTCGCCGACAGTATATTCGTCCGGCTTTCTTAAGAGGCAGTATCCGCCGCCTTTGCCGCTGACGCCGCGAATCAGACCGCCTTTGACCAGTTCTCTGACGATGATCTCGAGATACTTCTTGGAGATTTCCTGTCTGGCGGCAATGTCTTTGAGCGGAATCGCGCCTTCTCCTTCATGCTGGGCCAGATCCAGCATCACGCGCAGTGCGTAGCGTCCTTTTGTTGAAATCATAGGGGGATCCTCCTTTGTTAATGCCTATTTTACTACAGGGTAAATAGTTTTTTCAAGTTTATTTAAAATACCTATTGACACAGTAGGTAAATAGTGTTATTATCACACCATCAAGAAACGAAAGAGGAAAGGAGGCGCGATGCAATGAGAAAGAATGCACAGTATACGATGATGTGGATGTGTTGTCTGATGCCGGACTCCCGGGCAGGTAAGATGATGGGAGATGCGGTGCAGCCTTTGCGCGCGTCTTAAGAGTTTGACTCAGAGAGTTTCGAACCAGCCGTCATGTTGCCCGGGAGTGAAACAAACGGGCTTTTTTCATGCAAAGGCAGGAAACACAGAAAGGAATTATGAACAATGAGTAACTATAGATTTGAAACATTACAGCTTCATGTAGGACAGGAACAGGCGGATCCGGCAACCGACGCGAGAGCGGTTCCGATCTATGCGACCACAGCTTATGTATTCCACAATGCGCAGCACGCCGCGGACCGGTTCGGGCTGGCAGATCCGGGCAACATCTACAGCAGACTGACCAACTCCACACAGGGCGTGCTGGAAGACAGGGTGGCAGCTCTGGAAGGAGGAAGCGCCGGTCTGGCACTGGCTTCTGGCGCGGCGGCGATCACCTACACGATCGAGGCGCTGGCAGCGAACGGCGGACACATCGTCGCGCAGAAGACCATCTACGGCGGAACCTTTAATCTTCTGGAACACACACTGCCCCAGTACGGTATCGAAACAACCTTTGTGGACGCCCACAACCTGGCGGAAGTGGAAGGGGCCATCAAGGAGAACACGAGGGCGATCTTCCTGGAGACGCTGGGCAATCCGAACAGCGACATCCCGGATATCGAAGCCATCGCTGAGATCGCCCACAAGAACGGCCTGCCGCTGGTGATCGACAACACCTTCGGAACGCCGTATCTGATCCGGCCGATCGAGCACGGAGCGGACATCGTCGTTCACTCCGCTACGAAGTTCCTCGGCGGACACGGAACGACCCTCGGCGGCATCATCGTAGAATCGGGTAAGTTCGACTGGAAGGCCAGCGGAAAGTTCGGCAATATCGCAGATCCGAATCCGAGCTACCACGGGATCTCCTTCTACGACGCAGTTGGGCCGGCTGCCTTTGTAACATATATCCGCGCGATACTGCTCCGCGATACGGGCGCCACGATTTCTCCATTCAACGCTTTCCTGCTTTTGCAAGGTGTGGAGACGCTCTCCCTGCGGCTGGAGCGGCATATCGAGAATACGAAGAAAGTCATCGACTATCTGCAAGCGCATCCGCAGGTTGTGAAGGTCAATCATCCGTCACTGCCGGATCATCCGCAGCACGCGCTGTATGAGAAGTACTTCCCGGGCGGCGGCGGTTCGATTTTCACCTTTGAGATCAAGGGCGGACAGGAGGAAGCCTGGAAGTTTATCGATGGACTGGAGATCTTCTCGCTTCTCGCCAATGTGGCTGATGTGAAGAGTCTGGTGATCCATCCGGCGACAACGACGCACTCGCAGCTGACCGAAGAGGAGCTGGCAGATCAGGGAATCTTCCCGGGAACGATTCGCCTGTCCATCGGAACAGAGCATATCGATGACATCATCGCGGACCTGGAAAAGGGGTTTCAGAACGCAAAATAGATTATTGGAATGATAGAATCCTATGATAAAATGAAACAGGAAAAGAATAAGGAGGAAACTGCAATGGCTAACATTTACAAAGGAATCATCGGTTTGATCGGAAACACACCTCTTGTGGAGGTCGTCAATATTGAAAAGGATCTTGGGCTGGAGGCAAAGCTTCTGGTCAAGCTGGAATATCTCAACCCGGCAGGCAGCGTCAAAGACCGTATTGCCAAGGCTATGATCGAGGACGCGGAAGCGAGGGGAATCCTGAAGGAAGGCGCAGTCATCATTGAGCCGACCTCAGGCAACACCGGGATCGGCCTTGCCGTCATCGCAGCGGCCAAAGGATACCGGGCGATCCTGACAATGCCTGAGACCATGAGCGTCGAAAGAAGAAATATCCTCAAGGCTTACGGCGCGGAGATCGTCCTGACCGAAGGCGCCAAGGGCATGAAGGGAGCCATTGAAAAGGCAGAAGAGCTGGCGAAGGAGATCCCAGGTGGATTCATTCCGGGACAGTTCGTGAATCCGGCCAATCCGGCCGTCCATAAGGCTACAACAGGACCGGAGATCTGGAAGGATACCGATGGTGAGGTGGATGTCTTCATCGCCGGCGTCGGCACTGGCGGTACACTGACCGGAACCGGGGAATATCTGAAGTCACAGAAACCGGATGTGAAGATCGTGGCGCTGGAGCCGTCCGATTCACCGGTGCTGTCGGAAGGCAAGGCCGGCGCGCATAAGATCCAGGGTATCGGTGCAGGATTCGTGCCGGATGTTCTCAACACGGACGTCTATGACGAGATCTTCCGCGCGGAAGGAGATGACGCGTTCGCTGCCGCCAAGTACCTGGCAAAGACAGAGGGCATCTCCGTAGGAATCTCGGCAGGCGCGGCGCTCCACGCCGGCATCGAGTACGCGAAGAAACCGGAAAACAAAGGCAAGACGATCGTCGTCCTCCTCCCGGACAGTGGTGACAGATACTACTCCACGCCGCTGTTTACGGAATAGTATAATGATTTGATGAAACAAAAATGTGGCAGAAGGGTACGTCCTTTTGCCACATTTTTGTTTGTGTTGGTTTTGCTGTAGCTGTAGCTTTTGCTTGGCTTGCTACTTGATTTCGTTCTCCTTGGCTACGATGCCTTCCGCGTTGTACCTCTTGCGGAGGAGGGGTTTTTCGATTTTGCCTGTCGGGTTGCGGGGAACCTCGGCGAAGATGATCTTCCGGGGGCGCTTGTAGCGGGGCAGGGCGACGCAGAAGTCCTCGATGGCTTCTTCGTACACATCGTGGCCCTCCTTGAGCTCGATGATGGCAGCGGCGATCTCGCCCAGACGCGGATCCGGCAGTCCGATGACAGCAACGTCTTTGATGTCTTCGTTGGTACGCAGGAAGTCCTCGATCTGGACGGGGTAGATGTTCTCGCCGCCGGAGATGATGACGTCCTTTTTCCGGTCGACCAGATAGATGAAGCCGTCTTCGTCCATTTCGGCCATGTCGCCTGTGTAGAGCCAGCCTTCATCATCCAGCACTTCCGCTGTAGCCTCCGGATCGTTGTAGTAACATTCCATGACGCCGGGGCCGGCGACCGCCAGCTCGCCTACGGTGCCCTGAGGAACTTCTTTTCGGTCCGGACCGACGATGCGGGTATGCCATCCGTAACCGGCCTTGCCGATGGCGCCCACTTTGTGGATGTTCTCCACGCCCAAATGGACGCAGCCGGGTCCGATGGATTCGGACAGACCATAGTTGGTATCATAGTCGTGATGGGGGAAGATCTCCTTCCAGCGCTTGATCAGGCTTGGCGGAACCGGCTGGGCGCCGATGTGCATCAGCCGCCACTGATCCAGTTCATAATCCGCGAGTCTGACACTGCCGCTTTCGATAGCGTCCAGGATGTCCTGAGCCCACGGCACCAGAAGCCATACGATGGTGCAGCGCTCCTCCGAAACCGCCTTCAGGATGAATTCCGGCTTGGTGCCTTTGAGAATGACGGCCTTGCTGCCTGAGAACAGGCTTCCGAACCAGTGCATCTTAGCGCCGGTATGGTAAAACGGCGGGATGCAGAGGAATACGTCGCTCTTCGTCTGTCCATGGTGATTCTGCTCACATCTGGCAGAGTGGGAGAGGGAGCGGTGCTTATGGAGTATGGCCTTCGGGAAACCTGTCGTTCCCGATGAGAAGTAGATCGCACCGTAATCGTTATCGGTGATTTTGATGTCCGGTTTTTTGTCGGAGCAGTATTCAATGTACTGGTCATAGCTGTCCGCGAAGGACGGGCAGTCATCGCCCACATACAGAAGGGTGCGGACCTTCGGGATCGAGTCGCAGATGTTTTCCATTCTGCCGACAAACTCCGACCCAAAGACCAGACCGGAGCAATCGGCCTTCTTCAGGCAGTACTTGATCTCATCCGCGGTATATCTGAAATTGAGAGGAACGGCCAGAGCGCCGGTTCTGAGTATGCCGAAGTATACCGGCAGCCATTCCAGGCAGTTCATCATCAGGATCGCGATCTTATCGCCTTTTTTGACGCCTCTTGTCAGGAGCAGGTTGGCGGTCTTGTTCGCCCGGTCATCAAACTGCTTCCAGGTCATTTCCCGGCGACCGGCCTCGTGTGGATTGGACTCGATGAGCTCATAATCCTTCCAGGTCCGTCTGTCCCGCTCGATGATTTCGGGATTCAGCTCCACGAGACTGACATCAAAGGGGTATTCCCTCGCGTTTCGTTCCAGTAATTCAGTGATTGGCATGTTGATTACTTCCTTTCTCTATAATAAAAGCCCTCTGCTCCTATTTCGGACCTTTGTCCACATAGGATAGAGGGCGATTCTTCGCGGTACCACCTCTATTTCGCTGTCTGCCTCACAGCAGCAGCCTCGTCAGGTACGGCAGGCTTTTGCTTACGCGCTTCCTGGTTACGCGCATTCTGTTTACGCGTATCCTGTTTACGCGTATCCTGTTTACGCGCTTCCTGCTTATACCCTCGCGCTGTCACGGGCGCACCCGTCACACCTTTTCAGTGTGCGGCTCGCGGAATGTATTCGACCTGCTTTCGCTCTTGCCTCGCACCACCCGGCAACTCTCTGCCCAGCTACCTGCAAGTCTACTTCTTCCCGGTCATTGCCTTTGTCATATAGAGTTGTTACGGCATCCACGGCTTTTGACGTCGCTTCAGCCACGTACAGTATTATACCACCGATTTCAAAAACGTCAAATAGTTTTCTGGTCTGGTATTACTAAAGTGCGCATGTTTTCGTCAGCCTAATTTCGATGAGTACAAATCATGATCGTCGCAGCCCTTGAGGCTTCGTTTCGCGTTTGTACTTTTAGGTCACGAAGGCGGCACAAGTACAAAACAGGATCGCTGAAACCCTTGGGACTTCGTTTCGTGTTTGTACTTTCGGAGTACGCAGACAGCAAAAGTACAAAACAGGATTGCCGAAACCCTTGAGGCTTCGTTTCGTGTTTGTACTTTCGGAGTACGCAGACAGCAAAAGTACAAAACAGGATCGCTGAAACCCGTGGGGCTTCGTTTCGTGTTTGTACTTTCGGAGTACGCAGACAGCAAAAGTACAAAACAGGATCGCCGCAGCCCTTGAGGCTTCGTATTGCTTTTGTACTTGGGGGGGGGAGGGCATGGACATGTCTCAATATGGCCCTCAATCTCATGATGTGTTGCTTTAAAGCATGAATAATGATAGTATGGCTACGGAAACAGGCTGGCTGAGAGCCAGCGGAAGGACGAGTCAAGGAGGAAGAACAATGCTGAAGTATGCTTTTCTGATCAATGTTCCGGGACAGACGCCGGAAGAGTATTGTGGAGTTTATGAGAACAGCGAGAGCTACAACGTGATCGCGGGGACCGACAACATGGACATGGCGAAGGAATTCGTCGGTAAGCTGGCGGCGGACGGGTTCACACTACTGAATCTGTGCGGAGATTTTGACGATGAGGTCACAGCGCAGATGCGTGAGATCGCAGGCCCGGATGTGAAAATCGTGCATGCGGACTATCTGCCGGAGCAGGGCGCGATGGTTGAGGCGCTGCCGGAATTCAGCAAATACGGCATCGTCATCGTAATGCGCGGTGTTGAGGAGCCGACTGAAGTTGTGATCGATAAGCCGGAGCTTTATACGAAGGCGATCTTCGTCAAGGATCAGGAGCAGGCGAACGCGGCGGCGAAACAGCTGTCGGATGAAGGGATGCACGATATCGAACTGTGTAGCTGGTTTGATAAGGAAAGGACCGAAGCCGTCATCGCTGCAATAGGCGGCGCGACGCCGGTCGGAACCTGCGGAGAACTGTAAGCAAAAGCCGCAACCGAAAGCGGCAGGCAAAATGCAACAGACGAGAGCTATAAGCAAAAGCCGCAAGCAAAAGCTACAGACCGGATGAGGGCGCGACCCGGAAGGTCATATCCGGAAGGGTATCATCGACTGCGAAGCGCAGGGACAGGCCAGGATAGGCCGACTCGAAGTACCTGCGGTTGCAGGCGCGGTTGCCGATCATATTAGAGAAGGAAACGCCGTTGCTGGAAACAGTGAGACGGCGTTTTCCTATGGGGGCGTCGTCCGCACCGCAGGAAACTTCTACGACACAGGAATTTTCGGCAGCGCAGGAACCGTCCGCAGCGCAGGCATCCGCGCCCGGGGAAACCTCCGGCAGCGCCCGGATCTGCGCTTCGATATCCTCGCGGGCGATCTCGCCCTCCACAAGCTGGCGAAAGGCCGGGTGGTAGGTGTGGCCCCAGGTCCGATCGCCCTCGCTTCCGGAGCCGCTGATCAGATCGGTGGATTTGAGACCGACGCGGATGATGTTGATGCCGGCGCCGGCAAGGATCCGGTACATTTCTTTGGTGATGGAAACCGCCTCCGGAGTTGTGAGCGGGTAGTAGAGACCGGCGCGGGTCATATCATAAAGCGCCGTGTCCTGCAGCACGATGGTCGGATACAGTCGCGCGATGGATGGCTTCATCCGAACCGTTTCACGGGCAGAGTACAGACATTTCCCCAGAGAATCACCGGGAAGTCCGATCATAAGCTGGATCCCCAGTTCGAATCCGTATTCATGGATCAGGGAACAGGCCTCGTATACGGATGAAGCAGTATGCCCGCGGCCTGCAGCAGCCAGAACGGAATCGTCAAAACTCTGCACGCCCAGCTCGATGGTATCCGTGTCAAAGGAACGGAGATTGTCCAGAATGGCAGCATCGATGTAATCCGGTCTGGTGGACAGGTGGATCTTGTCGATGAACCCCCGCCGCTTATAGTCCGCGGCAACAGCAAGAAACGCGGACTGCTCGTCGATCGAAAGTCCCGTGAAGCTTCCGCCGAAGAAGGCTACTTCAATGGTTTCAAGACCGCGGCCGGTCAACGTGGGCAGATAGGTTTCAATGATTCTCCGCGCGTCAGATGGCGTAACGTCCGGCTGCCGGGCGGTGATGGCCTTCTGGTTGCAGAAGACGCAGTCATTGGGACAGCCGCGGTGGGGTATGAAGATGGGGATGATCGCGTGTTTTTTCATAAATGACTCCAATAAGAAAGGACTCCCATAAGAGACGACTCCACAGGTACAGGCTTCGCGGGCGCTATTCCACCGCCAGGATGCTGCCGATATCTTCCAGCGCGTAGTCTTCGAACCACACCGGCAGGATATTCCGACTGCGGATGAATTCGGTGATTGCCGCAAAATCCGGATGGACGGTCAGATCGCCGTTAAAGATGATCGCGCGCTGCTCCGGCATCTCTTCGGTCGAAACATAGATGTTTCCGGCCGTGCCGCCGATGAAACCGTACTGGAAGCCTTTGAGCTTGATGCTGCCGCTGCTGATGCGGAGCACGCTGGCGCCTTGTCCTTCCAAAGGTCTCGCGATGGATTCGTCGGAGACAATAAACGAGTTATCGTCAACCGGCAGGCACATGCATCTGGTATAGCCCTGACGAACGCCAAGGACCTTGATATCCCGGTGATCTCCTTCGCCCGGAAGTCTGCGCAGCGTCCGGTGCCAGGTGACGATGGCGTCCCGCAGCTCCGGATCGGTGTATTCTGCCAGGTGCACCACATAATTTCGGGTGCACACCGCGTTATAGATGATGTCCCGGGGGTAATCCACGCCGAGCTTTTCGGCGTCACCAAAGAAGATGCCCGCCTCACTCCAAAGGCCAAGCTGGCACATATAAAGATCCGGATGGGTGGCGATGCGGGGGTCCACATGGGTTTTCCGCGTCGGATGCAGACGACCGTCCTCGCCCCGGGCAAGGCCCAGCGTAGCGTCGATGTCCGTCGTGTGGCCGTTGATGATGCCGAATTCCGTCACCGTATTGATTTCGTAGCCCTGTTCCATCAGATAATTGATCATGGAACGTCCGGCCAGACGTGATACATAAACTTTCTTCATAGAATTATTATAGAATGAAATACAAGCCTTTGCAAATCTGTGCTATACTGTGTCTATGGTCAGAATCGGCAACAGCTGGGACGAGGTCCTGGCAGGAGAATTTGATAAAGAATACTATCGGAAACTCAGAGAGTTTCTGAAGGCAGAGTACAGCGCATACCGGGTGTATCCGCCGATGGAGCACATTTTCCGGGCGCTGCAGGAAACGCCGTATGACAAAGTCAAAGCCGTGATTCTCGGACAGGATCCGTACCACGAACCGGGACAGGCACAGGGGCTTTGTTTTTCTGTGCCCGAAGGAGTGAAACAGCCGCCGTCCCTTGTGAATATCTTCAAGGAGATGCAGACGGATCTGGGCGTCAGGCCGCCGGGCCACGGAAGCCTTTTGCAATGGGCGCGTCAGGGCGTGCTGCTGCTCAATACCGTGCTTACGGTGCGTGAGCATGAAGCCAACTCCCACAAAGGCAAAGGCTGGGAGCAGTTCACGGACAGGGTCATCAGCCTGCTCGATGAACGGGAGGATCCGGTCGTATTCATTCTCTGGGGAGCGAACGCGAAAGCAAAGGCATCCCTGATCACCAATGACCGGCACTGCATCATCACCGGAGCTCATCCAAGCCCGCTGTCCGCGCACAACGGATTTTGGGGTGGCAGGTACTTTTCCAGGACGAATGAATTCCTGGAGGAGAAAGGATACGAACCGATCAACTGGAGGATCTCCGGATGAAACTGCTGGCTTTGTACTGGAGCTTTCTCATCATCGGATATATCATCGCGTGGAGAGCGGCGAAAACAGGAAAGACCTTCCCGGGCCTTGCCAAGGCGATGCTTGGCACGGTATACGGGCTTTGCCTGATTATGGGCCTTCGCATGGGCGCCAATGAACAGGTCATTTCCAATCTGGGCTCGATCGGCCTGATGTCCTTGGTCATCACCATCTTCTGCATCGGCGGAAGCCTGGGGGCGATCTTTCTGGCGCGGAAGATCTTCGGCATGGACAGAAAAGGCCGCTTCGTCAAAGATCTGGCCGGGCAGGAAGCCGGAACGGATGGCGAAGGCGCAGATCGCGTGGGACAGAAGGATGATCAGGGGAACATGGATCTGAAGAGCACCTTCATCATTCTCGGCATCGTTGCCGCGGGCATGCTGATCGGCGCATTCTGCATCCTCGGACGCGCGCCGCGGATTTTGCAGATCTTTGATGTGGCGTCCAATGACGCGCTCATTGTGCTGCTGTGCATCCTCATGTTCTTTGTGGGGCTGGATCTGGGCGGATCGGACGAGGTGATCGCGAGTATGCGCAGGGCCGGACTGCGCGTTCTGGCCTTTCCCGTTGCCACGATGATCGGGACAATGGTCGCAGGCGTCGCGGCCTGTCTGCTTTTGGGACTGACGCTGAAGGAAGGATCGGCCATTTGCATCGGTTTCGGCTGGTATTCATACGCGCCGATCGTGATCGCCGGCGGCGGGCAGCAGTATATGATCGCCAGCGCCATTTCCTTCATGCACAACGTCATCCGGGAAGTGACCGGGATCATCTTCATCCCGCTGGTGGCGAAGAAAATCGGATATATGGAATCGACAGGGGTACCGGGGATCGCGGCCATGGACGTGTGCCTTCCGATCGTGGAACGCTCATGCGGACCCGCCATCGTCGTGTATGCCTTTGCGACAGGTGTCATCATGTGTGTGGTAACTTCCGTGGGAGTGCCGCTGATCATGGGAGTATAAAATAGCAATCAAGGAGTATAACAGCAATGCAAAATCAGAAAATCATCAATATCGCAGTAATCGCGCACGTAGACGCAGGAAAATCAACACTGGTGGACGCGTTTCTCAATCAGAGCGGCGTGTTCCGGGAGAACCAGCAGGTGGTAGACTGCGTCATGGACAGCGATGACATAGAACGGGAGAGAGGAATCACGATCTACTCGAAGAACTGCTCCGTCATGTACGGAGACACGAAGATCAATATCGTCGATACCCCGGGACACGCGGATTTCAGTTCCGAAGTAGAGCGCATCATGCGTACCGTGGATACGGTCATCCTACTGGTGGATTCCAGTGAGGGACCGATGCCGCAGACGAGATTCGTTCTGAAGAAGTCTTTGGAACAGGGCATCGTGCCGATCCTGCTGATCAACAAGATCGATAAAAAAGACGCCCGCATCGATGAAGTGGTCGATGAGGTCTATGAGCTGTTCATGGATCTGGAGGCGAGCGACGCGCAGCTGGATTTCCCGATCCTCTACGGCATCGCCCGTCAGGGTATCGTGGTGCGCGATCCGTCAGAGGTGGAAGGGCTCTCTGTAGAGATGGCCGACGGATATACGGACAACGACGGCAACCCCATGAAGCTCAAGAAGTCCGCCAAAGGCATGAACGGCCTGGATATCCAGCCGCTGTTCGAGACGATCGTAGAACACTGCAGTCCGTACCCCGCGGAGCTTGCGGAGGAACCTCTGCAGCTACAGATCTCAGCACTGGCCTATGACGATTATATCGGAAGACTGGGCATCGGACGCATCACCAAGGGCAAAGTCCGCGAAGCCTCGATGGTCTCCGTCTGCCGGGAAGGCGGCAAGGTAGAACAGCGAAAGATCAACCAGGTCTTCGTCTACAGAGGACTGAAGCGGATGCCGGTAGAGGAAGCTGTCGCCGGCGACATCGTCGTACTGTCGGGCATTCCGGACATTTCCATCGGAGAAACCGTCTGCGAGGAAGGAAAGGAAGATCCGATGCCGATGATCTCCATCGAAGAGCCGACCCTGTCCATGTATTTTATGGTCAATAAATCGCCGTTCGCGGGCAAAGCGGGAAAATATGTGACATCCCGCCACATCCGGGAGCGTCTGAATAAAGAACTGGAAGTCAACGTGGGTCTGAAGGTCGAGGAAACGGATTCCACAGATAGCTTCAAGGTCAGCGGAAGAGGTGAGCTGCATCTGTCGATCCTCATCGAGAACATGCGGCGGGAAGGGTACGAGCTTGCCGTTTCCAAGCCCGAGGTCATCATGCGCAAGGCTGAGGACGGAAGAACGCTGGAACCATTTGAAGAGGTCGTGCTGAGCGTTCCGGACATCTACTCCGGATCGGTGATCAGCAAGCTCAACCTGCGCAAAGGCCTCATGCAGCAGATGAAGAGCGAAAACGGATATACAAGGCTGGAGTATCTGGTGCCGACCAGAGGTCTTCTGGGATACCGCAGCGAGTTCATCAACGATACTCATGGCGAAGGGACCATGGTACGGCGCTTTGACCGGTTCGATGAGTTTACGGGCGAGATCCCCCAGAGGATCAACGGCGTCGCCATCGCCCAAGAGGCAGGCGTCACCACGCCGTACGCCATTTTCAACATACAGGAGAGAGTGCAGATGTTCGTCGGACCGCAGGTGAAGGTCTACGAGGGAATGATCGTCGGCATGAACGCCCGCTCAGACGACATGGTGGTCAACCCTTGCAAGGAAAAGAAGCAGACCAACATGCGCGCGGCAGGAAGCGATGATAACGTCAGACTGACACCGCCGCGGGTATTCACGCTGGAAGAAGCGCTGGAATTCATCGACGATGACGAGCTGGTGGAGATCGTGCCGGGGGACATCCGTCTCAGGAAGAAGATCCTGAGCGAGCTGGACCGTCGCAGAAACGCCCGCAAAGAGCGGTATGAGTAGGATATGGATCAGGGAGAAATAAACCATGGGAATATTTGAACCGATTGCAAATCTCGGCCCCGCGTGGGTGTTTGTCATCAACCTGGCGTGCGTGATCGTAGCGGGATTCCTTATTACAGCCGGGATCGTGAAGGCGCTGCGTAAGGTCCTCAAAAGGAGTGAGAAAATCGACGACGCGATCGTTGTCTTCGTCGTGAACGCCGTCAAGGTCATCTGCATCGTGATCCTGGTCACGATCATACTGCAGATGTTCGGCGTCAGCATGACGACCATCGTAGCGGTGCTGGGCGCGGCAGGCGCGGCGATCGCGCTGGCGCTGAAGGATTCCCTGGCAAATGTGGCAGGCGGGATCATGATCATCATTACCCATCCTTTCGGGGCAGGGGATCTGATCAGTGTAGGCGAGACCAGGGGATATGTGGAAGCCATCGATCTGTTCCTTACCAAGCTGCGGACCTTCGACCGAAGGACGGTGACCATACCGAATGGGATCATCAATACTTCCGTCGTGTACAACGAAAGCAACCGTCAGATCCGCAGAGTGGACCGCTACTATTCCATTGCTTATGAAGCGGATCTTTCGCGGGCCATCGAGGTGCTGCATAAAGTCTGCGAAGAATCCGAGTATATCGTGGCGGAACCGGCGCCGATCATCGGAGCTGGGAAATACGAAGACAGTGGAATTACTGTAGAATGTCTGGCATACTGCAACGTGGAGGATTACTGGAACGCCGGATATGATCTGGGTAAACGGGTCAAGGAAGCCTTTGCGGAAGCCGGGATCGAGATTCCGTATCCGCATATGGATGTTACAATGCGTGACGATGAGCGGAGAACGGATCTGAAAGATCCTGACAATGGCGGATTGAACGAATAACTTTAAAGTGGTAAAAGGCAGAGAAATATGGTATAATTACTGCGTATATCTTTTGATATACGCAGTCTTTTTTTGAGAGGTAATGAATTATGGCAGAACAGAAAAAATTTAAGCGCGTACTGGTCGCGAACCGAGGGGAAATCGCCATCAGAATATTCAGGGCCTGTAAGGAGCTGGACATCCGAAGCATCGCTATTTACTCAGAGGAAGATAAGGAGACTCTGTTCAGGACAAAGTCCGACCGGTCTTACCAGATCGGCCAGGGCAAGGCGCCCGTTGACGCCTATCTGGCAATAGATGAAATCATTGAACTGGCAAAGACCAAGGGTATTGACGCTATCCATCCGGGATACGGATTCCTGGCGGAAAATTCGGATTTTGCGAGAGCCTGCGAAGCGAACGGCATCGTATTTATCGGTCCGTCCGGAGATATGATGGATCAGCTGGGCGATAAGGTCCAGTCGAAGATCGTCGCCAAGTCGGTCGGCGTACCGACGATACCCGGCATCGCGGAGAAGATTCCCGATGTGCAGACGGCGCTTCAGTTCGCGGAGGAGTGCGGCTATCCGGTCATGCTCAAGGCGGCTGCCGGCGGCGGCGGACGCGGCATGCGAATCGTGCGCAGCGCGGCAGAACTTCCGTCCCAGTTTGAAAGCGCCAGATCGGAAGCTGTGAAGGCTTTCGGCTCAGAGGATATCTTCATTGAGAAATACATTGAACGGCCCAAGCACATCGAGGTGCAGATCCTGGGTGACAACTATGGAAACATTGTGCACCTGGGTGAGCGTGACTGCTCCATTCAGAGGCGTCACCAGAAGGTCATCGAGTTTACGCCGGCGCTGAGCATCAGCAATGAACTGCGCAGGAAGCTCTGTGCGGACGCGATCAAGATCGCCAAGGCGGTGAACTACAAGAGCGCCGGAACGGTCGAGTTCCTGATCGATAAAGACGGGAACCACTATTTCATTGAAATGAACCCGAGAATCCAGGTCGAGCATACGGTCACGGAAATGACGACGGGCATTGATATCGTACAGGCCCAGATTCTCATCGCGGAAGGATACAAACTGGATTCCAAGGAAGTCAACATCAGACAGAGTGACATCAAACCGCGGGGTTACGCGATCCAGTGCCGTGTGACGACAGAAGATCCGGAGAACGGATTCGCGCCGGATACGGGCCAGATCACCCGTTACATTTCACCCGGTGGCTACGGCATCCGTCTGGACGCGGGCAACGCGCAGGCCGGCGCGGTGATCTCGCCGTATTATGACAGCCTGCTGGTCAAGGTCACCGCATGGTCCAGAAACTGGGACGACGCGGCCAATAAGGCCAGAAGAGCGCTCCGTGAGCTGAAGGTCCAGGGCGTGAAGACAAACCGGAACTTCCTGATGAACGTGCTGAACCACCCGATTTTCCGGGCAGGAGAATGCGATACGGGCTTTATTGAGGACCATCCGCAGTTGCTGCACAGCAAACCGCGGGCAGAGTCCGAAACGAAGGTCCTGCGGTTCCTGGGCGAGAAATACGTCAACGGCAACAAGGGTATCAAGCCGAACTTTGATAAGCCGGTCATCCCGGAAATCAAGGCCGGAGATGTAGCAATGCTCCGCGGAACGAAACAGCTGCTGGACGAAAAGGGTCCGGAAGGCGTTGTGGAATGGGTCAAGGCCCAGAACAAGCTTCTGCTGACCGATACATCGATGCGTGACGCGCAGCAGTCCCTGATGGCGACCCGTGTGCGTACGGTCGATATGGAGAGGATCGCGCCGGCGGTTGCCAAGTATGGTAAAGATTTGTTCTCACTGGAGATGTGGGGCGGCGCGACATTTGACACGGCGTACCGGTTCCTGAAGGAATCTCCATGGGAGAGACTGTCGACACTGCGCGAACTGATCCCGAATATTATGTTCCAGATGCTGATCCGGGGCGCTAACGCGGTCGGATACAAAAACTATCCGGACAATGTCATCCGGCGCTTCGTCAAGGAGAGCGCCCAGTCCGGCATCGATGTGTTCCGTATATTCGACTCCCTGAACTGGATCCAGGGCATGGAAGTCGCCTTGGATGAAACGCTCAATCAGGGCAAGGTCGCGGAAGCGTGCATCTGCTACACCGGCGATATTCTGGACAAGTCCAGAACGAAATACAACCTGGAATACTACGTGAAGATGGCGAAGGAACTGGAACGCCGCGGCACGCACATTCTGGGCATCAAGGATATGTCCGGGCTGCTGAAGCCGATGGCCGCCAAGGTCCTGATCGAGGCGCTCAAAGACGAGATCAGCATCCCGATCCATCTGCATACGCACGATACATCCGGAAACGGCGTTGCGACCCTGATGATGGCCGCCAATGCGGGATGTGATATCGTGGATGCCGCGTTCAACAGCATGTCGGGTCTGACCTCACAGCCTGCGCTGAACTCTATCGCGGCCGCACTGGAAGGAGCACAGAGGGATACCGGATTGGATCTGGACGGCATTCAGGAGATTTCCGATTACTGGGCAGCGGTCCGGCCTGTTTACAAGCAGTTCGAATCCGATATGATGACAGGCTCCGCGGAGATCTACAAGTACGAGATGCCGGGAGGTCAGTATTCGAACCTGAAATCCCAGGTGGAATCCTTCGGACTTGGGCACAAGTTCAAGGAAGTCAAGGAAATGTACAAGACGGTCAACGAGATGCTGGGTGATATCGTCAAGGTAACACCTTCCTCAAAGGCTGTTGGCGACATGGCGATCTTCATGGTGCAGAACGATCTGACGCCGGAGAATATTTATGAAAAAGCAGCAAACATGGACTTCCCTGACTCGATCGTGTCCTTCTTTGAGGGCATGATGGGACAGCCGGAAGGAGGGTTCCCCGAAAGGCTGCAGAAACTGGTGCTCCACGGCAGAGAGCCGATCACCTGCAGACCGGGAGAGCTTCTGCCGGATGAGGACTTCGACGCCATCAAGAAGCATCTTGACGAGACCTTTGACATCGACGCGGACGAGCAGCAGTGCCTGTCGTACGCGCTCTATCCGAAAGTCTATGACGACTTCCGCAAGAGCATGCGTGATGAAGGATACTTCCGGTATATGGGTTCGGATATCTTCTTCCATGGACTGTCAGAGGATGAGACCTGCGAGGTCAAGGTCCGTGAAGGAAGAGAGCTTGTCATCAGACTGGTCGATATTCGCGAGCCGGATAATGAGGGCTACCGTAATGTCATCTTCGAGGTCAACGGCAACCGAAGCTTCGTTAAGATCAAAGATAAAGCAGCTGCTGATTACGCGTCCGCCAGCACCCACGCGGTATTCGCGGACCCGGATGATCCGATGGAGGTCGGTGCAAACATCCCGGGAAGCATCGTGAAGATCCTGGTGGCGGAGGGCGAAACCGTCGAGGAGAAGCAGCCGATCGCGGTCATTGAAGCGATGAAGATGGAAACGAACATTCTCGCGACTTCCGGCGGCATCGTTGACAAGATCCTCGTCAGCCAGGGACAGCAGGTCGAAGCCGGCGAGCTGATCGCAAGGCTGAAAGAAGCAGAAGAAGAGGAATAAGGAGGCACAGCTCATGGGTGATGGAATCATCGGTAAATTCATTTACTTTTGGGCGTTCATAATCGGCGTTATCGTCTTTGGTAAAATCTTCGGATTCATGAGCGATACAAAAACGACGATTATCATCCTCGTCGCAGCCGCCCTGATTTACGTCGTATGGGTCGTGGGCCGCACGATGGCAGCCCGGCGCCGCGAAGAACGGGAATGGCAGGAGATGCAGGCAAAAGCCGCCAAAAGACGCGGCAACAAACGCCGGTGAGAAATAGTAAAAAGCAACAGCATATGAAAAGGGACGGCTCAATTCAATTCAGCCGTCCCTTTGATTACTGCTAATGATATTGCCGGGTGTGTCCGGATCAGTTGTGGATGATGACGATGGTTCCGACGCTGATCAGGTCGTAGAGCTCGCCGGCTTTGGAGGGCGGCAGGTTGACACAGCCATGGCTGCCGCTGTATTTGTAGATTTCGCCGCCGAAGTTCGATCTCCAGGTGGCGTCGTGCAAACCGTATCCGTAGCCGAGGAAGCACATCCAGTAGCTGACCGGACTCTCATAGTAACCTTTGCTTCCTTTTTTGCCGCCGCCTTTCAGAACGATGTTGCGGGCTTTGCTGTTGATCGCGTAAACGCCGGTCGGCGTGCTGTGTCCCGCGGCAACGCAGCCGGATACACAGTCGGTTTCGAATTTCTTCGTGCCGTTTTCGAAGTAAACAACATGCTGTTTCGTAATGTCCACATCGATATAGGTGTTTCCAAGGTCGAGGGTTTTAGAGTATTCGCCGTTTCCTTTCTGGGAAAATTCAGGCTCGCGGCTTACGTCTTTGTGATTGTTGATGTCGTCTTCGAGCTGCTCCGCTTCTGCGTCCTTGTCGATGATCCATCCATAGGTCCCGCCGCTGACCTTGAAGGTCTTCCCGGTGAGGGAGGTGAACTCACGCTCACCGCCAACGATGTCATATTCCTCTTTCAGATCTTCTGCGAACTCCTCGACTTTATCGGGATCCGCTTCGCCGGAAAGGTCGTCCTTCATCAGGTCATCAAGCTCTTTGGCTGTGAGAGTGAAGGTGTCCTTGCCGAGCTCGTAGGTGATCTTCTGGTTCAGGTAGGTCTGGCAGTACTTCTGGAATCGGAGAAGCTCCGGATCGTCGTCTTTGACCTTCGGCATGGACCGGTAGGCGTTCTCGTCAAATTCAAATCTCGTGACGTTCATGGAGATCGCGTGGAGAATATCGGCCAGGTAGGCGTCTTCATCGGTCTTGTTTCCGTAAACCTCAGGGATGATCGGGAACTTCGGGTCGTCCATGTCCACGTAGGCGTCTTTGGTCTCGATAATCGTTCCGTGTTCCAAAAACGCGGAGTTTTTCACTTTGTCCGCAAAGTCATCGCTGCACTTGGAAACCTTCATCGCGATCTGCGCGTTGAGCGGGATGTGGAAGTAGTGACCGAGAGCAGATTCGATCAGATGATCTTTTTTGAGCGTTTTCAGCTGATCTTCGATGTCGTACTGACACCCGAAATCTGAATAGTCAGCCAACGTTTCCCCCAGCTTGCCGACGACCTGCAGATGCTTCTTGTTCTGCGCCTCTGTAAGTGCGGACTGGGCTTCCTTGTAGCTCATGCCGGACACATCCATGCCGTTGATGCTGACATGGTCCGGAAGGCGGTCGGACAGGTACTCGTCAGAATGCGTATATGTAACAGTCGCAGTAACCGCCGCGGCAACGAGCAAGACCACAGCGGCTGCAATAATAATCAAAGCTTTTTTCATAATCTATTTCAAATCTGTAGTGATATATCCCGAAATCTATTTAGTAGTGCAACGTTCGGTTGCATGTTTTTTTACAATACATATAGTATATTTCAATCGAGAGGAAAAATAAAGCGAAAATGTGCTATAATAAAAAACCACGTTAAAAAAAGAGTAAATCTGCCTATGAATTTCACACATCTTCATGTACATACGGAATACAGCCTTCTGGACGGCGCGGCCAGGATCAAAACCCTGGTAGCGCGGGCGAAGGAACTCGGCATGGAGGCCCTGGCCATTACGGACCACGGGGTCATGTTTGGCGTGATCGAATTTTACCGGGCCTGCAAGGCAGAGGGCATCAAGCCGATCATTGGCTGTGAGGTCTATGTCGCTGCCAGGACCCGTTTCGACAAGGACGCCGAAAAGGACAAGGTCATGGATCACCTGATCCTGCTTGCCGAGAACAACACCGGATACAAAAATCTCATGAAGATCGTTTCGGAAGGCTACCGGAACGGGTTCTACTATAAACCGAGGATCGACAAGGAAGTGCTCCGCCGGTACAGCGACGGAATCATCGCCACATCCGCGTGTCTGGCTGGGACCGTGCAGCGTAATCTGCTCAACGGCAATTACGATGGCGCCAGACGAGAAGCGCTGGAAATGCTGGAGATCTTCGGGGAAGGCAATTACTTTCTGGAACTGCAGGATCAGGGTCTTGAAGAGGAAGCGAGGATCCTGCCGGACATGAAACGGCTCCATGAGGAGACCGGCATTCCGTTTATCGCGACCAACGATGTCCACTATGTGAACCGTGAAGACGCGCAGGCGCAGGATGTACTGATGTGCATCCAGACAGCCGCGACCATAGACGAAGAAAACCGCATGCGCTTCGCCAACGATCAGTATTATCTGAAATCGGAAGAGGAGATGCGGAAGATTTTCTCCAACACGCCGGAGGCAATCGAAAACACAGGGAAGATCGCAGAGCGCTGCAATGTGGAATTCACCTTCGGCGAGCTTCATCTGCCGGAGTTTCATGCTCCGGACGGGATGGACAACAGGACATATCTGCGGCAGCTCTGCCAGAAGGGACTGGAAGAGCGCTATCCGGACAACTGGCAGACCCATCAGCAGCGGCTGGACTATGAGCTGGAGACCATCGAGAACATGGGGTATGTGGAATACTTCCTCATCGTCTGGGATTTCATCAATTACGCCAAAAGCAAAGGCATCATGGTCGGGCCCGGCCGTGGCTCGGCAGCAGGTTCCATCGTGGCCTATACACTGCGGATCACCGATGTGGACCCAATCAAGTACGGTCTGATTTTCGAGCGTTTCCTGAACCCGGAGCGCGTCAGCATGCCGGATATCGATATCGATTTCTGCTACGAACGGCGCGGCGAGGTCATTGACTATGTTACGGAGAAATACGGCAAGGATAACGTCTCCCAGATCATCACCTTCGGCACGATGAAGGCGAAACAGGCTGTCCGGGACGTGGGCCGTGTGCTCAACGTCAGCTATCAGGATACGGACGCTATCGCAAAAGCCATCCCGTTCGCTCTGAAGATGACCATTGATAAGGCTCTGCAGACGAGTCCGGATTTCAAAAAAATGTATGACGAGGATGAGACGACCCACCGCGTCGTAGACATGGCCAGGGCCATCGAGGGCATGCCCCGTCACGCGTCGACCCACGCTGCAGGCGTTGTGATCTCCAAGCTTCCTTTGGATGAATACGTTCCGCTGTACCTGTCCGATAAAGGTCTTTCGACCCAGTTCAACATGACGACCATTGAGGAACTGGGACTTCTCAAGATGGACTTTTTGGGGCTGCGGAACCTGACCATCATCCGTGACGCATTGGAGATGATCCGGGAAAACCACGGGGTCTCCATTGATTTCGCGTCCATGGAGTATGATGATCCGGCGGTATACGAAACCATCGCCAAGGGAAATACCGAGGGGATCTTCCAGCTGGAGAGCAGCGGAATGACCTCTTTTATGAAGAATCTGAAGCCGGACTGCTTCGAGGATATCGTGGCGGGCATCGCGCTGTACCGCCCCGGTCCGATGGCTTCGATCCCGACTTATATAGACAACAAGAAAAATCCGGGCCATGTGCAGTACGTGCATGAGTCCCTGCAGCCGATCCTCGGCGTGACCTACGGGTGCATGGTCTACCAGGAGCAGGTCATGCAGATCGTACGGGATCTGGGCGGATATTCCTATGGACGCTCGGATCTGGTGCGCCGCGCCATGTCCAAGAAAAAGATGGACGTGATGCTGGAGGAGAAGGAATACTTCATCAACGGCAAGACCGACGAGGCGGGCAATATAGAAATCGCGGGCTGCGTGCGCAACGGTGTGCCGCGGGAAGCAGCGGAAGAGATCTTCAATCAGATGATCTCCTTCGCGGAATACGCCTTCAACAAATCCCACGCGGCGGCTTACGCGGTGCTGGCTTATGAGACAGCGTACCTGAAGACCCACTATCCAGTGGAATTCATGGCGGCGCTGATGACGTCGGTTATGGGCGATACGAAAGCCATGTCCATGTACATCCGCAACTGCAAGGAAATGGGTATTGATGTCCTGCCGCCGGATGTCAACGAGAGCGGCAAGAAATTCACAGTGTTCTATGATCCGTCGGATGAAAGCAAAACCCACGGGAGCATCCGGTTCGGACTTCTGGGCATCAAGAATATGGGAGAAGGACCGGCGGACGCCATCATCGAAGCACGGGAGCACAAGGGAAAACCGTCCGACATCTTCCGATTTATCGAGAACCTGGATATCCACCGCATCAACAAGAAGGCCGTGGAAAGCCTGATCAAATCCGGCGCGTTGGACGGCTTCAGCCCGAACCGCGCCGCCCATTTCGGGATATATGAATCCGTTATGGATTCCGCTCAGAACGCAGCGAAGCACAATATCGCGGGGCAGATCTCCCTGTTCCAGACGAACGCGGAGACACTGGATCAGTCGGTGAGCTACAGTCTGCCCGATGTGAAGAATTTTCCGGCCGATGAGCTCCTGGCACAGGAAAAGGAAGTACTCGGCGTGTACCTTACAGCGCATCCGCTGGATGAGTATGCGGATATTATAGAACGAAACGTGACGGTCACGAGCGGTGATCTGGCGGAGGTTCTGGCAAACGAAGAAGAAGGTTACACCGGGAGCATCACCGACGGCATGAAGGCGGTCATGGCCGGGATCATCACCGGTAAGAAGACCCTCGTCACGAGAAACGGCAAAATGATGGCCTTTGTAGACCTGGAGGATATGCTCGGCGCGGTCGAGGTCGTCGTATTCCCGAATGTCTATGAGCTGTGCAGCGCATTGATCGAAGAGGACAGGATCGTCACCGTGAGCGGCAGGATCAACTTCAAGGAAGGAGAGATCCCGAAACTGCTGGCGGACGGCATCGTCGATATTCACGATATCCCGCGGCAGGCGTCCTGGGACATCCCTAAGCCGCGGAAGGAAGCACCTGCACCGCCTCCGCCGCAGGCACCGGCGGCCCAGCCGGAGGGTCTGGTCAAGATCCGTCTGCCGGAGGGTGACGGCATCCACAGCATCGAGCCGCAGAACGAGCGGATCCTGAAAGCGGTGACGCAGGTCATGAAAGCCCATCCGGGAGGGTATCAGGCAATCATCTACTATCCGCAGGGAGGCGCGCGCAGAACGACCGAAGAACTGTGGGTAACGCCGGATGATGCTTTTGCAGAAGAAATAAAATCTATCGTAGGAGAGGAGAATTATAAAATATGAAAAAAATCGGAGTACTTACGAGCGGCGGCGACGCGCCCGGCATGAATGCCGCGGTCAGAGCAGCTGTCAGATGCGGAATCGATAAAGGAATGGAAGTATACGGCATCCTGAGGGGATATGAAGGTCTGCTGGATGGAGAGATCAAGAAAATGGAATGGCACTCTGTAGGGGATATCCTGCAGCGGGGCGGAACGATCCTGCGGACAGCCCGATGCGCGAGATTCCTGGAAGACAAATGGGTCGAGCACGGCGCGCGGATCCTGAGAGCCTTCGGAATCGAAGGCGTTATCGTCGTCGGCGGCGACGGTTCCTTCCGAGGCGGCGTTGAGCTGGCCAAGAAGGGAATCACGGTGATGGGGGTCCCAGGCACGATCGACAATGATCTTGGCTATACCGATTACACCATCGGTTTCGATACGGCGGTGAACACGATCCTCGGACTGATCACCAACATCCGGGATACGTCTTCCTCCCACGAGAGAACGACGATCATTGAGGTCATGGGAAGAAACTGCGGAGATCTGGCGCTTCACGCGGGACTTGCCGGCGGCGCGGATGTGATTCTGGTGCCGGAGGTGGAGTGCGATATCAACGAGATCTGCCGCAGGGTCCTGGAAGGCCAGTCAACAGGCAAGGCTCACAGTCTGATCGTAATGGCCGAAGGATTCAATATGGATTCTTCCGAGCTTGCCCGCACACTGGAAGAGATGACCGGCCGCGAGGCGCGCACGGTCGTTCCGGGCTACATCCAGCGAGGCGGCAGTCCGTCCGGAAGGGACAGGCTGATCGCGTCCGTCACCACAGAAAAAGCCGTCGAGCTTCTTTATGATGACGCGGACAGCAAGGCCATCGGCGTTTCCAGAGGTGAAGTGATCACGCTGGATCTGCAGGAAGCGATCAATGTCAAAGGCGAATTCAGCACAAGCCTGTATGATCTTTCCAATGTGCTGGGCAAAGGCAAATAATTGTGCTAAAATCGTAGATGCATCTGATCGTAGATGCGTCTGATAAGGAGAGCGTAGAGTATGTTAAAAGGACTGAACAGTTTTTTGCGAATCGTCTTCTTCTTGTTCGGGGGACTGTTCCTGCTTGGGGAACTACTGCCCGAGAGGAAAGCGCTCCGAAATGACCGAGAGGGCTTCGATCGTGAAGAGTATGATGATATTTGGTAGATAGGGGAGTTTTTGAATGCGGGTTCTTACTATAGCCGGCGGCGTTCTGATGATCGCCACCGGAGCGTTTTGTTTTATTAATCCTGGACAGACGTTTATGACGATGGCGTTCCTGATCGGGGCCGTCATGGTTCTGAACGGGCTGATCCATGCGGTTGGTTTTATTCTTGCCAGAGGAAATTTCGGAATCGGTGACAACAATGGATGGATCCTGATTGACGCGGTTCTGACGCTTTTGCTGGGCATTCTGATTTTGTGCAATCAGCTTACGGTGGACATTGCGATCCCGATGATCTTCGGAATGTGGGTCCTGGTTTCCGGTCTGCTCAGATTTGAGGCATCCACAAGAATCAACCGGCAAAAGAAAATGAAAAATTTCAAGTCAGCGTTTATTTCCGGCGTCGCGACGATCGCGGTCGGCCTGTTCGGATTTATCAATCCGTTGATGACGTATGTGTCCGTGATCGTACTGCTGGGCGTATTTCTCCTGGTACAGGGGGCGAATTCCATCGAGCTGGGCATCAATATGCCTCACCAGGTAAAGGACGACGCGGTGGTCTATGTTCCGTCCCACGCGCCGGTGAAGATCGGCGACGATGAGGGAGAAAGCGATGAGGCTATTGCGGAACGGATCCAGGCGCAGAAGGAATTCGAACAGAAAAAAGAATTTACGATGGCCGTTGGCGAGGGCAACTTCGGGCTGACGAAAGAGGAAGTCGAAAAAGCGGTTCAGGAATTGAAGAAGGATCAGTGAGGGATCATCGGAACATGACGAAATACGATCTTTTGATTATAGGAGGCGGCGCGGCTGGACTGGCTGCGGCTGCTTCTTTTATTAAAGAAACCGGCGGCGGGACCGGCGGACAGGCGTCCAGCATTTGCATACTGGAGAAGAACGCGTCACCCGGCCGCAAAATCAACGCGACCGGCGGCGGCCGATGCAATCTGACCAATGCGGCATGCCCGGGAAAGGACATGACCCTTGAGTTCTTCCGGGGTCTGGGAATCGAGACCTGGCAGGATCATGAAGGCCGCTACTATCCTTATACAAACAAGGCATCCGATGTCACCAAGGCGTTGTTGGACCGGATCAGCGATGAAACAGAAGGCGTCCGTGTCAGGCTGCAGTGCGGATTCACCGTCAGGGTCGTCTCCCGCGTCTGTTATGAAGATGAAGAAGATAGCTGTTTCATGATCACAGGATCGCATACTGCGGGATCTGACGCGTCCGGTGAAACGGAAATGATTTTTGCCGACCGTGTCCTGATCGCTATGGGCGGTAAGGCAGGGCCACAGTACGGTACGACCGGGGATGGATATACCATTGCCAGAACCCTGGGACACACCGTGACGCGCGTCTTCCCGATTCTGACCGGGATCAGCTGCAGGTCGCGGGATACTGCGGACAGTAAGGCAGCGCCGGTTGATTTTGCGGCGCTGAAGGGCGTGCGGGCGAAGGGTACGGTGATCCTGCACCGGGACGGCGCACCGGTCGCCCGAGATACGGGCGAGATTCAGTTTACGGAAGACGGGCTGTCCGGGATCTGCGTCTTCAACCTGACGCCGCATATCCGGGCGGGCAAGAATGAAAACTTCACGGAAGCGATGAAACGGTATACTTTAGCCGTGGATCTGGCTCCCGATTTTACCGAGGAAGAACTGTCCGGACGGGACAGCGCCTTCGGGATCCTGACGGACAAGCTGGCAGGCGCCCTCGCCAATGCCGGTGTTCTTGATGAGGGCGTTGACGGGATCAAGCACTGGGAACTGGACATCACCGGGGTCAAAGGCTGGCGAGACGCCCAGGCGACCTTTGGCGGTGTCGCGCTGGACGAGATCGATATGGAAACCATGGAGTCGCAGCGTGTGCCGGGACTGTACTTTGCCGGTGAGATCCTCGACGCCCAGGGTCCATGCGGCGGATTCAATCTGCAAAACGCCTGGGAGACGGGAATCAAAGCAGCGCGTGCCGTTGCCGGCAGTCTGCAGTCCGCAGGCGAATCGGAATCCGGCCGGGAAGACTAGAATGAATCATAAGGAGATGCATCTGTGAGATACCGACTTGGGCAACTGAAGATAGACCCCAGAGCGTTGGACGGGAAAGCAGAAGACCTGCTTCCGCTCCTGCAGAAGGCCGTCCGGAAGGAAATCCGGCGGAGGCTCCGGCGCGGCGATATACAGATCCGTGATCTTACGATCATCCGCGAATCGATCGACGCGCGCAGGAAACCGGATGTGAAGCTGGTCTATACCGTGGAGTTTGAGTGCGCGGAATCGCTTCCGTTCGATACGGCGGTACGCAGAGAGTATACGGTTCCGAAGGCAGCGTATACCGGCGGCAAGAGGCCGGTCATTGTCGGGTTCGGACCGTGCGGAATCTTCGCGGCGCTGATCCTCGCGGAGGCGGGACTTGAGCCCATCGTGATCGAGCGGGGAAAATGCGTGGAAGAGCGAATCGCTGACGTGGAACGCTTCTGGACAGCCGCCCGGTCGCAGAACGGACAGGCAGAGGGCCCGGCAGCCCCCGATCCGGAATCGAACGTCCAGTTCGGCGAAGGCGGAGCAGGAACCTTTTCGGACGGTAAGCTGACGACGGGGATCAAGGACATCCGCATACGGAAGGTGTTGGAGGAATTTGTGGAAGCAGGCGCTTCCCCGCAGATCCTGTACAAAGCGAAACCGCACATCGGTACGGACAGGCTGCGCCGGATCATCCCGGAAATCAGAAGAAAAATCGAAAAGCTCGGAGGGGAGATCCGGTTCAGCACGAAGCTGGAGGCGCTTACCTTCTGTGGCAGCAGGCTCACAGGTCTGCAGGTGAGCACTCCGTCGGGCAGCGAACAGATCGAAGTAGATCGGATGGTGCTGGCCATCGGACACAGCGCACGGGATACGTTTCAAATGCTGCACGCTTGCGGCTTCAGGATGCAGCAGAAGCCCTTTTCCATCGGTGTCAGGATCGAGCATCCACAGGAAATGATCAATGAGAGCCAGTATGGGGATCCGGCCCTTGCCGCGGTCCTCGGCCCGGCTGATTACAAGCTGAGCTGCCGGTGCGGCGGGGGCGAGGATGGGTCCCGCGGACGGGGCGTCTATACCTTCTGCATGTGCCCGGGCGGAGAGGTGATCAACGCTTCGACAGAGGCGCGCACCTCTGTGACGAACGGCATGAGCGTGAGCCGCCGTGACAGTGCGTACGCTAACAGCGGCCTGCTCGTCGACGTGCGGCCGGAGGATTTCGGCAGCGCGCATCCGCTGGCCGGAATCGAATTCCAGAGACGGTATGAGCAGCTGGCGTGGGAGAACAGAACCGATGGCGGTATGGCCAGATCGACCTATGGAGCCTTTCGCGCAGGTCCGGACACGGACCCTGTCGGAAACAGCCTTCCGGCTTTTGCATCAGAAGCCATTCTGGAAGCGATGCCGGTATTCGGAAAAAGGCTGAAGGGATTTGACCGGGAGGACGCGCGTTTGACCGCCGTTGAGTCCAGAAGTTCTTCGCCGGTGCGCGTGCTGCGGGATGAGAACCTGCAGGCGGAAGGATTTGCAGGTGTCATTCCTGCCGGCGAGGGACCGGGATACGCCGGGGGCATCATGTCCGCCGCGGTCGACGGCATCCGGGCGGCAGAGCAGATCATCGCAGACGGCAATTCAAAATAATAGGTGGAAAAACCAGGTCATGGTATTTATAATATGAATATGGAGAAAATCGTAAACAATACAGCATCGATCGAGATCCCGCTGGACGACAGCATCGACAGACGGGAGCTTTTTGGCGGAATGGATCAGAATCTTCGGAACATTGAGGATATGTTCGGGGTGATGACCATCCAGCGCAGCGAAGGACTGCTCATCAAGGGCTCGCCGGACGGTGTGCAGCACGCGTCCGCCATTCTGAAGGAAATGGTCGAGGCGATCAGAAAAGGAGAAGTATTGGATCAGCAAAAAGTAGGATATATCACAGATCTGACGGAGAGCGGCATCTCATACAGCCGGCAGGCGAAGGACGTGAAGCTGGATAAGGAAGTCATCTGTTTCACCCATGACGGCAAGCCGCTCCGGCCGAAAACCATCGGACAGAGGGATTACGTCAAAGCCATAAGAAACAAGGATATCGTGTTCGGCATCGGCCCTGCGGGCACAGGCAAAACCTACATTGCCGTCGCGATGGCGGTGCAGGCCTTCAAGAACAAGGACGTGCAGAAGATCATCCTGGCACGGCCGGCCGTGGAAGCAGGAGAGCGGCTCGGATTTCTGCCGGGAGATCTGCAGGAAAAGGTAGACCCGTATCTTCGGCCGCTGTATGACGCCCTGTATGATGTGCTGGGCAGAGAGAGCGCGCTCCGTCTGAAAGAAAAAGAGATCATCGAAGTCGTGCCGCTAGCCTACATGAGAGGCAGGACGCTGGACAATTCGTTCATTATTCTGGACGAGGCGCAGAACACGACGCCGGAACAGATGAAAATGTTCCTGACCAGAATGGGGTTTGGTTCCAAGGTGGTCGTCACAGGCGATATCACGCAGATCGACCTGCCGCGGGGCAAGAAATCGGGTCTGATCGAAGCCCGCAAGGTCCTGCGGGATGTAGACGAAATCGGCTTTTGCTATCTGAAAGAGGTTGACGTTGTCCGGCATCAGCTGGTGAAGAAGGTCATCACTGCGTACGACAGATATTACAAAGCCAACCCGCCGAAGGATGAGGAGGAATGATGGACATAATCGTAAATAACGAAGGGGTATTGGACGAACCGACGATAGAACTGATCAGGAGGGCGGCTTCCGCATGCATTCAAAGCGATGTGGAGATCAGCCTTTCTTTTGTTTCACTGGATGAGATCCATACGCTGAACAGAGAGTACAGAGGCGTCGACCGTCCGACGGATGTGCTGTCCTTTCCCATGTACGGGAGCATCGAAGAAGTAGAGGAGGCATGCGGGAGCATGCCGGGCTGTGTGCCCCTGGGCGATGTTGTGATCTGCATGGACAAAATCAAAGAGCAGGCAAAGGAATACGGCCACTCCGAGGAACGGGAGACCGTGTACCTGTTTACGCACAGTGTGCTGCATCTGCTCGGCTACGATCATGAGACAGAAGAAGATAAACTCGAAATGAGAGCGCAGGAAGAAGCTGTGATGGAGAAACTTGGTCTGGGACGCAGTCAGACGCAGACGACAGACAGGGAGGAGACAGAATCGTGAAATCAGGATTTGTCGGAATTATCGGAAGGCCCAACGTGGGCAAATCGACCTTATTGAACGCGATCCTCGGAGAAAAGATCGCGATCACCACAGAAAAGCCGCAGACTACCAGAAATACCATCCGCGGGATCTATACACACTATGGGGAAGCGGAAGGCGAGGACGACGTGCAGATCGTCTTTATCGATACGCCGGGGATCCATAAACCGCGCAACAAGCTGGGCGAATACATGACCGACGCGGCCATTGCGACCTTCGGCGAAGTGGACGCCATCATATTTATCGTCGATGACGCTTTGAGCAAAGGCCCCGGCGACAAGTACATCATGAATCTTCTGAAGGAAACGGATACGCCGAAGATCCTGGTGATCAATAAGATCGATACGATGGGACCGGATGCTTTTGCGGAAATATACCGGGAGTATGAGGAGACAGGAGTGTTTGAGGAGATCCTGGGGACATCGGCGAAGGACGGGACCCATGTGGATGAGGTCGTCCGTACGGCAGAGCGCTTTCTCGAGGAAGGTCCCATGTACTTCCCGGATGACATCGTGACGGAGAATCCCGCCCGGTTCATTGTCAGCGAGATCATCCGTGAGAAGATCCTGCTCTATCTGCAGGATGAGGTGCCCCACGGCGTGGCGGTAGAGATCGAATCCTACGAAGAGGGCGAGGACATTACCCGGATCGGCGCGGTCATCTACTGCGAGCGAAAGTCCCACAAGGGGATGATCATCGGAAAGGGCGGCAGGAAGCTCAAGGGCATCGGCAAGAGCGCCCGCCAGGAGATCGAAGCGCTTCTGGGAACGAAGGTGTTCCTGGAAACCTGGGTCAAGGTAAGAGAAAACTGGCGCGACAGCGACATCGCGCTGACCAATTTCGGATACAGAGACTGACGCGGAAGGACTGTGAAGACAGATATACTGTTAAGATAGATATACGATGAAGGCAGATACACAGGGGATCGTTCTCCGGGAAACGAAAACTTCATATGGAAGAAGGATGCTCCTGCTCTTTACGCGGGAGTACGGGGTGATCAGCGCGGGCACCAATATCAGCGAACGAGGAAAAAGCAAAAGCACTCTCGCTCTGCAGCATTTCACCTTCGGCAGATATGTGATCCATATGAGCGGCAGCGGCTACCAGATCGACCGCGCGGAAGTGATCCGCAGCTTCTACAGCCTCAGTGAAAATCTGGATAAGTTCTTTCAGGGTGCGTACGTGCTGGAGTTTACCTCCAAGGCGCTGCATCCGGAAGTGCGGATGCCTGCCGTCTTTGATATGCTGCTGACGTTTTTTGATATGCTCGAGTCCAGAGAGAAGGGGTTCGGGACACTGGTGCTGGCTTACCAGACGAGGCTCTTTCGGATGCTGGGCGTTGCCCCTGTTCTGGATCGATGCGCTATCTGCGGAAAGCCTGCCGGGCAGTGGTTCAGCATTGAGGACGGCGGCCTGATATGCGATTCGTGCAGGGCCAGGATCCTGCGTGAAGAGGGGGAGAATTCGTCCCGCAGTGCATTGATTTACCAGACAAGCTTTGATATAATCAATGCATTAAAATACTTTAATGAAAATTCATTAAACAGGCTGGAGAATATTGCGTTAAACAAGGACACAGGGGTAATGCTGCAGAAGATCGTCAGAGAGTACGCGGCATATCATCTGGATGTCTCAAATCTAAAAAGCGAAAGCATGATTTAATAATGAGGGAGGAGTACAATGGAAATCACACTCGAAAAAATCGAATTAGTCAAGGACAGAACAGGCGTTACATACGCAGAAGCGAAGAAAGCCCTTGAAGAAGCTGACGGAAGTGTTGTTGACGCGATCATCGCAATTGAAGAAACGGTAAACTCAGGTGACAAGAAGAGAGCGTTCGGAGAAAGGGGCGAAGCTTTGTTTGTAAGCCTGAAGAACCTGGTCAAAAAAGGAAACGTAGCGAAGATCCTGGTCAAGAAGGATGAGGATATCGTGCTGAACGTTCCTCTGAACGCGGGAATTCTGGGAATCGCGATCGCACCGCTTGCGTCTGTAGTAGCCATCGTTGCGGCATTCGGATTCAAGTGCTCGATCGAAGTCGTCAAGACAGACGGAACGATCATCGATGTCAGCGATGCTGTTTCCGACAAAGTGTCACAGGCTGCCGAGTTTGGAAGCGACAAGTTCGAAGCTTTCAAAGGCAAAGGCAAAGACTTCTATGACAAAGCCAAAGACAGCGATTTCTATGACAAGGCCAAGGACGCTGCCCAGGATCTGAGAGATAAGGCAGAAGATATTTACGATAAGGCGAAGGACAGCGACCTTTATGACAAGGCGAAGGATGCTGCACAGGATCTGAAGGATAAGGCTGAGGATCTCAGAGACGATTTTATGGAGAGAGTCAGCAAGGAAGCCGAAGAGGCTGAGGAGGCGGTTGAGGAAGCCGCAGAAGAAGCAGCTGAAGCAGTAGAAACAGAAATCGAGGCTGAAGAAACAGAAAAGGGCGACGAAGAATAATGGCAGAAGTAACAATGGACAAAATCACAGCTCTCGCGAAGAACCGCGGATTCATATTTCCCGGTTCTGAAATCTATGGAGGGCTGGCGAACACCTGGGATTACGGCCCCCTCGGTGTGGAACTTAAGAATAATATCAAGGACGCATGGCGCCGGAAGTTCGTACGCGAATCCGAATACAACGTCGGACTGGACGCGGCGATCCTGATGAACCCGGAAACCTGGGTGGCGTCGGGGCACGTCGGCGGGTTCGCGGATCCGCTCATCGACTGCAAAGCCTGCAAAGCGCGGTTCCGTGCGGACAAGCTGATCGAAGATCACCTCCACGCGCAGGGAGAGACGGACGTACAGGTCGACGGCTGGTCCAACGAGAAACTGGAACAGTTCATCGCCGAAAACGGCGTCAAGTGTCCCGAGTGCGGCAAGTCTGATTTTACAGGCATCCGTCAGTTCAATCTGATGTTCAAAACCTTCCAGGGCGTAACAGAGGATTCAAAGGCGGAAATCTACCTCAGACCGGAGACGGCACAGGGCATCTTCGTCAACTTCAAGAATGTGCAGAGAACGGCGAGAAAGAAACTGCCGTTTGGAATCGCCCAGGTCGGTAAATCCTTCCGAAATGAGATCACCCCGGGTAATTTCATCTTCCGGACCAGAGAGTTCGAACAGATGGAACTGGAATTTTTCTGCAAGCCTGGAACAGAGCTGGAGTGGTTCGATTACTGGAAGAACTACTGCGCGGATTTCCTGCGGAATCTTGGAATCAAGGAAGACCACATGCGCCTGCGCGACCATGATCCGGAAGAACTGTCGCACTACAGCAACGCGACGACGGATATTGAGTTCCTCTTCCCGTTTGGATGGGGGGAACTGTGGGGCGTCGCCTCGAGAACGGATTTCGACCTGATGGCGCACCAGACCCATTCCGGTGAGGATATGCTGTATCTGGATCCAGAAACCAACGAGAAATTCGTGCCGTACTGCATCGAGCCTTCCGTCGGTGTTGAGAGAATGCTGCTGGCATTTCTGATCGATGCCTATGATGAGGAGGTCCTGACGGACAGCAAAGGCAAGGAAGACATCCGCAAGGTCCTGCGGCTGCATCCTGCGCTGGCGCCGTTCAAAGCCGCGGTACTGCCTTTGAGCAAGAAGCTCGGAGAGGTCGCGGAGCCGATTTACCATGAACTTCAGAAGTATTTCATGGTCGACTACGATACAGCAGGTTCGATTGGCAAGAGATACCGGCGCGAGGATGAGATCGGTACGCCGTTCTGCATCTGCGTCGACTTCCAGACAGCCGGTAATGAGGAAGAACCCGGTGACGGCTGTGTTACGATCAGAGACCGTGACACGATGGAACAGGTCAGAATCCCGGTTGCGGATGTCCGCGCGTACATCGAGGAGAGACTCGAGTTTTAACAGTCATTCATTAATTATCACTATATAAATGAGGAGAGTTAAAGAAATGGAAAAGTTTGTTTATTCATTCAATGAAGGCTCAAAGGATATGAGAGATCTGCTGGGAGGCAAAGGCGCCAACCTGGCCGAGATGACAAAGATCGGCCTGCCGGTACCATTCGGCTTCACAGTAACAACAGAAGCCTGCACAAGATACTATCAGGAAGGCCAGACCATCGGTCAGGATATTGTTGATGATATCTATGTCAAGCTGGCTGATCTGGAAGCGGTGACGGAGAAAAAATTCGGCGACGCGTCCAATCCGCTGCTCGTATCCGTACGTTCCGGTGCGAAAATCTCAATGCCGGGTATGATGGACACGATCCTGAATCTGGGATTGAATGACGAAACTGTGGAAGGTCTTTCCGCGCTGACAGGCAATCCTCGTTTCGCATATGATTCCTACAGAAGATTCATCCAGATGTTCGGCGATGTCGTTATGGGCATCAGCAAGAGCAAGTTCGACGAGATCTTTGACGGACAGAAAGAGAAGAAGGGCGTTATGTTCGACGTTGACCTCGATACAGACGACCTGAAAGAAATCATTGTTGGATACAAAGCAATGTACAAAGAGGAAATCGGTTCCGACTTCCCGCAGGATCCGAAGGAACAGCTGATGGAGGCTATCAAGGCCGTATTCAGATCATGGAATACCGAAAGAGCGATCCTCTACAGACAGCTCAACGAGATTCCTGATGATATCGGAACTGCTGTAAACGTACAGTCCATGGTATTCGGAAACATGGGCGACACGTCCGGAACAGGCGTTGCCTTCACAAGATCCCCGGTTAACGGCGAGAAGGCGATCTTCGGTGAGTTCCTCGTCAACGCGCAGGGCGAAGACGTTGTAGCCGGCATCAGAACACCGCAGCCGATCGCAGAGATGGCAGAGGCGTTCCCGGAAGTATACGGTGACTTCGTAAGAATCGCGGATGTACTCGAGAACCACTATAAAGACATGCAGGACATGGAGTTTACTGTTGAAAGAGGCAAGCTCTTCATGCTGCAGACAAGAAACGGCAAGAGAACGGCTCCGTCAGCGGTCAAGATCGCAGTCGACATGGTCGGCGAAGGCCTGATCACAAAGGAAGAAGCCATCATGAGAATCGAGCCCGGTCAGATCGATCAGCTGCTCCACCCGATGTTCGACGCTGGTGAACTGGAAGCTGCAGAAAAACTGACCAAGGGCCTTCCTGCATCACCGGGCGCGGCCTGCGGACAGATCTACTTCAACGCGGCAGATGCTGAGGCAGCCGTTGCGGAAGGCAAGAAGGTCATCCTCGTCAGACTGGAAACTTCACCGGAAGACCTGGCCGGCATGGTTGCCGCAGAAGGTATCCTGACAGCAAGAGGCGGAATGACGTCCCACGCTGCCGTCGTTGCCAGAGGCATGGGCAAATGCTGCGTATCCGGATGCTCCGAGATCAAGGTCGACGAAGCGGCGAAGTCTCTGGGAATCGGTGAGTACACCTTCGGCGAAGGCGACTTCATCTCCCTGAACGGTACAACAGGCGACGTTCTGAAGGGCGAAGTCAAGACGGTTCCACCGGAACTGTCCGGCGACTTCGGTACAATCATGAACTGGGCTGACGATATCAGAACACTGAAGGTAAGAACCAATGCTGACAATCCGAGAGACGCGAAACAGGCCGTAGAGTTTGGCGCGCAGGGCATCGGACTTTGCAGAACAGAGCACATGTTCTTCGAAGAGGAGAGAATTCCGGCGATCAGAAGAATGATCATGGCGGATACAGAAGAAGAGAGAAGAGAAGCACTGAGTTTCCTGCTCCCATATCAGAAGGGCGACTTCAAGGGCATCTACGAGGCTATGGAGGAAAGACCTGTTACGATCAGACTCCTCGACCCGCCGCTCCACGAGTTCATCCCGCACACCGATGAAGAACTGCACGAACTGGCAGACCTGATCGGCAAGCCGTACGAGAAGCTGGCTAAAAAGGCGGAAGAACTCCACGAGTTCAACCCGATGCTCGGACACAGAGGCTGCAGACTGGCCGTTACGTATCCGGAAATCGCTGAGATGCAGGCGGAAGCTATCATCACAGCTGCCATCGAAGTCAGAAAAGAGAAGGGCTATGATATCGTTCCGGAAATCATGGTTCCGCTCGTAGGCAGCAAGGCAGAGCTGACAAACGTCAAGAAGACAGTTGTTGACACGATCACTAGAGTCTTCGAAAGAGAAGGCGTAGAATTCCCGTATCTGGTTGGTACAATGATTGAGATCCCGCGTGCGGCTCTCACAGCTGACGAAATCGCAGAAGAAGCAGAATTCTTCTCCTTCGGCACCAACGACCTGACCCAGATGGGATTCGGATTCTCCAGAGACGACACAGGAAAAATCATCAAGGAGTACAAGGAAAAGGGCATCTTCGAAGACGATCCGTTCCAGAGCCTCGACCAGGGCGGCATCGGCAAGCTGGTCAAGATGGCTGTCGAACTCGGCAAGAAGACGAGACCTGACATCCACCTTGGAATCTGCGGCGAGCACGGCGGTGATCCGAAGTCCATCGACTTCTGTCACAGAACCGGTCTGCAGTATGTATCCTGCTCACCGTTCAGAGTACCGATCGCAAGACTGTCCGCAGCACAGGCAGCGATCAGAAACAAGTAAGCAGAGTCTGAAACTGCTCAATAAGTTAATTAAAGAAGGAGGTATCGCACGAAGCGATGCCTCCTTTTCATATTAACAGTGATGCTTGCGCGATACTACGCTACGGCGACGACGCCGTATGTAATGAGAAATACAACGATGCCGGCGGCAACGACTCCGGCGAAGATGACCGGGACCGCGTTCTTCAGGCGCAGGTCAAAGAGAGCCGCGACAAGGGAGCCTGTCCATGCGCCGGTTCCGGGAAGGGGAACAGCGACCAGCAGGAACAGTCCGAACAATTCGTACTTGACTAGCTTCTCACCGCCTTTTGCGGCTTTTGCTTCAAGCTTTGTGGCGATGCGGTCGAACTTTTCGAATCGATGCATCCAGTCGAGGATGCGACGGATGAAGATAATGATAAACGGAACGGGGACCATGTTGCCAATGATGCTGACGATCAATGCGGTCATAGGGGCAAGTCCCATGCCGACGCTAATCGGGAGCGCTCCCCGAAGTTCTATGACCGGCACCATGGAAATCAGGAATGTAACCAGGATCTTGCCGGCGTATGTAGTTGTAAGCCAAGTGATCATGTATGTGATACCTATTCGTGCTGTTTGTTCTATAAAATACGGCATTCATTATAACATAGAAAAATTCAAAAAAACATATTTGTTTCCTAGAGTAGGGTGTATAATAATTACAACATCATTATTCAATTAACGTAAGAAAGGAAGAGAGGTGACCGAATGAAAAAGAACAAACTGAGCATGCTGCTGGCTATGCTGCTTGTTCTGTCAATGTGCGTATGGACACTGAGTGCTTGTGGTGAATCCGGCGGAGAAGCGGAAGCACCTGCGGAGGAACCGGAAGCTGCTGCAGAAGAAACAGTAGACGGCTACACAAATGCAGAAGTGACATCAGATCTGTCTATGGCAGACGAGGTAAAAGCCTTCTACGACAAGGTAGACATGGACTACGCTTACGAGTTGGGCTATGAACTGGCGTACGACTGGGACAACCTGGCGGAAGCCAATGGCTGGAGATCAGCCGGATCCGATTCGGAGCACGCCTGCGCGGATTATCTGGTGAACGAATGGAAAGAAATCGGACTGCAGAATGTCGACAAACTGGCTTCACAGTGTGACAAATTCCAGTTCAACAGTTCTTCGCTGAAGATCGCGGATTCTGACGTAGATCTTCACGGAAATGACGCAAAGGCTGTCGAAGCGGGAACCAACGGTCCGGCATCCTATCAGGTCAACGGCACAGACGGTGATCTGAACGCGGAGATCGTAGACTGCGGAACAGGTTTTGAAGCAGACTATGACGGCAAAGACGTAAAGGGTAAGATCGCTCTCGTCAAGGTCGACCAGTCCAATGAAGCATGGATCGATGTTTACATGGAACAGGCTCACAAGGCCGGTGCTGCGGCGCTCGTTACATGGGCAAACAGCGGTTACGGCGAAGCAGGTACATACACTGCGAATGTACAGGATGTATGCTCCAGCGACCTCCTTCCTACAGTAGCGATCAGCGCCGATCAGGCGAAGACGATCAAGAAGGCGATCAAGGACGGTCATACAAACTGCACGCTGAATGTTGACGCGGAAATGGTCGATAACGGCGGTACAACGTATAACGTTTACGGAATGATCCCGGGCAAGAATCATGATCAGAAGATCATCATCGCCGGACACTATGACAAGTATTGGTACGGATTCCAGGACGACTGCTGCGCGATCTCCCTGGTAGCTGCTATTGCAAAAGCAATGGTCGACTCCAACTATGAACCGGAAAACGATATCTACTTTATCGCCCACGGCGCTGAAGAATGGGGCGTTACCGATTCCCAGTTTGACTGGACAACAGGAGCATGGGGCGTTTGTGAAGAGCATTCCGACGTTACCGACGGAGCACTGGCTCTGATCAACTGCGAACTGCCGGCGTTCAAGGTAGACAAGCAGATGCAGATCGTATGCGTGCCTGAGTTCAGAAAGCTGGTTAAGACCATGTTCGATTCCGGTCTGATCGTAACCAAAGGCGAACAGGTATTTTCACTGAAGCCGTCCGACGCGACAACGATGGAAGATGGTATCACATACAGAGTCCACGGCGTTCCGTATTTCCTGAACGGATTTGAAGGAACAGACTTCATGTGCCAGAGATACCACACGATCGCTGACAACGCGGAGACATATGACGCGGACACATTCGAAACGAACATTGATTGGTACGGCGCTTACGCGATGTACATTGACAATGAGCCTGCACTGGAACTGAACACAGGGGCTCTCGCCAACGACCTGAAGAAGGGCTTCAATGAAGCGTACGCGAAGGAAGCCGGCGTTGATACAGAAGGCTACTACGCGGCAATCGAAGAGCTGAAGAAGGCGGGCGACGCCCACTATCAGGCAGCGGTTGAATGCAACAAGGCATACGAAGAAGCTGTTGCGGCAGGAGAAGAGGACAAGGCAGCTGAGCTCAGAACACAGGGCGCTGCGTTGAATAAAAAGGCGCTTGAGGCGTTCCAGCTGACACAGGACAAGTTCTTCTATGACAGTGACTTCACAGCAGATTACGGTCAGGTACAGACCTACAACAACCTGTCTTACATCGACGGAGTTCTGGAAGGTCTGGACAACGGCGCGGCCATCTGGGGCGAGAACGGCGACGGCATTGCTGACTTTGCTTATCAGATCAACTGCATCCATGACTACAACTACTGCAACTTCAGCGCGGATATCGCGGAAAGCGGAATCAAAATGTACACAGATGAGTACTACGCTGACAAGAATCAGGGACAGTGGGGCTATGGCCACCAGAACCCTGTCGTACTTGTTGGAGATATTTCCGCTCAGATCCAGCGCGCGGAGACCATTGAAGATGTCGATGTAGAGGCAGCCAAGGAAGCGTATAGCAGAGAAAGAGGCAAGCTGATCGATTATCTGAAGACAGCGCTTGCTGCCGAGATCACCTACATGAGTGATGTCGCCAATGCACTTCAGTAGGCACTGACAGAAAGAAATGACGAGCAGCCTGCGTTTCCGCAAACCGGTGAAACGCGACTTGCAAATCGAATGTGACACAGACCGGGCCGAGATTACTTTCGGCCCGGTCTTTTGTTATCCTGTGTTATAATCAAATCATAACAAGGAGGATTGTCATGGATCATGTCAGATTGAGTGAAGCCGGAACAAGTGTGATCATCCTGGATCAGAGCCTGCTTCCGGGCGAAGAGAAATATATAGAGCTGAAAACTCTCGAGGAGATGGTGGACGCGATACAAAAACTGCAGGTGCGCGGCGCCCCGGCAATTGGGATCTTCGCGGGATATGCGCTGGCCGCCTTGTCGGGACAGCAGTGCAGGCCGAAGGCCATTCGGAGTTGCTGCGGCGCGAGCGGAACTTCTGACGAAGTCTTTATGCAGGAAATCCAGGCCCAGGGGGAAATCCTGAAGGCTGCCCGTCCCACGGCCGTCAATTTGGCATGGGCCGTCGACCGCGTGATCCAAGCGGTCCGCGTGGAAATGTTCCGCGCACGCCAGGAGAATCCTATGAGACTGAATGCAAACGCCGGCGCCCGCCGGCTCGCCGCGGCTGCGGTGCGTGAAGCAAAGGCCATACATGATGAAGATATCCAAATGTGCAGAGCCATTGCGGGATTCGGCCTGGAAGAGATCCAAAAGGTTTGCGCGGCAGGCGATCGGGACGAGCCGATCGGGATTCTGACTCACTGCAACGCAGGACCTCTGGCAACCTCGGAATACGGGACGGCTCTCGGTCCGATCCTGCTGGGTCAGGAACAGGGCGTGCAGTTCCGGGTGTTCGCCGATGAAACACGGCCCTTGCTGCAAGGCGCTCGTCTCACCACCTATGAACTGCAGAAGGCCGGCGTGGATGTAACGCTCATCTGCGATAACATGGCATCGACCGTGATGCGGGCCGGTCTGGTACAGGCAGTCTTCGTCGGTTGCGACAGAGTAGCCGCCAACGGTGATACGGCGAACAAGATCGGCACATCAGGCGTCGCTATCCTGGCGAAGCACTACGGCATCCCGTTCTATGTACTGGGTCCGTCTTCTTCTATAGATATGTCTTGCCCAAGCGGGAACGACATTCCAATCGAGAAACGGGATCCGGAAGAGATCCGCAGCAAGTATTATGAGAAGCCGATGGCTCCGGAAGGGGTCAAGTGCTTCAATCCGGCCTTTGATGTTACAGACGCCGAGCTCATAACCGGCATCATCACCGAAAAGGGCATCTGTCGGTATCCGTACACCGAGAGCCTTGCTGCGCAGATTGAGGATCTGCCTTGACAGAATTCAGTTATTTATATACAATTATAGCAATAATTTACAGTACCTGATGATAGGAAACACCAGGGGATACACGTAAGGGAAAAAAGAGACAAAGCAAAAGGATAAGCTGAGAAAGGGATTGGGATGGAGAATCTGAATATCGCTGTTGTATCGCCGGATCCGGCGTTCAACAGAGTTTTTTGCGTTTCGTTGGTCGACGCATGCAGGCAGATCCGTGCAAATGCCTATACTACGGAAGAGTTCATCCGGAAATGGGCGGAGCAGAAGGGCGGAAGCGCGTATCACGAAAAGTATGATTTTGTTCTCTGGGCAGGAGATGAGATCCGGGAGGCTTACGGGGACAATGTTATATATCTGACGGACCGGTCGTCACTGGTGCAGATCGATCATGAACACAGGAGATACGCACTGTATAAATATAGCAGGACGGCGGTGACCGTTGCTGCTATATTTGATATTTACGCGCATCTAACGGGATTTGCCGCGCCGCTTGTGAAACAGAACGACGTTACACTGCTAGCGTTCGCCTCGTACTGCGGGGGATCCGGATGCACGACGGTGTGCCGGGCAGTCAGTCAGGAACTGACGCGGTTTCGCGGCAGGAGGGTCCTGTACCTGAGCCTGGAGGAAGTCGATTCCGCAGCGGACTATCTAACTCCGCAAAACGGAGTCCCGCAGAACGGAGTCGCACAGGAAGGAATCCGAACAGAGGCGGAATATCTGTACCGGTTGCTGAGCAAAGGAACAGCGCCTTTTCTGGAACCTTATCTGATACAGGATCCGCATGGTGTCTGCTCGTTTATGCCGCCCGCAGGGAAAAATCCGCTGCGAGAGCTGACCGCGGAGGAAATGATGCGGCTGCTTGCGGTGCTTTCGGGAAGCGGCTTGTTTGATGTGATCACGGCGGATGTTTCCACCAGTCTCGGGGAAGGCGCCGCAGCAGTCTGCGGGGCCGCGGACAGGATCTGTCTGATCGCGCGGGAAGAAGAGGCCGGCATGCGGGAGCGTCACTACCAGCGGCAGCTGGAGGACAGCTGCGGAAAAGCAATTCGAGAAAGGATCCTCCGGACCATCATGCCCGCAGATGAAAGCGCAGTTTCCAGGCGGGAACGACTTGTACCCCTCGCGCCACTGGAGGGGAATTTCGGTCAGGAGATAAGTAAACTGACAGATACGCTCCTTCATATGGTAGAATAAGAATACAAAGTAACGGAGGAGGGGAGATTTTGCATCTCGAACCATTGGTAGCCGATCTGGCGCTGATTCTCGTGGCAAGCGCTGTTGTCACGATCATATTCAAAAAACTCAAACAACCCGTCGTTCTCGGGTATATTGTCGCGGGTTTTTTGATCAGCCCCCATTTCGATTACCTGCCTACGGTCGTCGCGCAGGAGGATATTTCCACCTGGGCGGATCTGGGGGTTATTTTCCTCATGTTCGGACTTGGTCTGGAATTCAGTTTCAAAAAACTCGCCCAGGTTGGCGGCAACGCGTTCACGGTGGCGACGACTGTCATGGCGATGATGATGCTCATCGGGACCGGCGTGGGAGCGCTGATGGGATGGGGCAAGATGGACTGCATCTTCCTCGGCGGCATGATCTCCATGTCTTCGACGATGATCATACTGAAGTCTTATGAAGAGTATAATCTGACCCGGGAGCCCTTCGCGCAGATGGTTCTGGGCGCCCTTGTCATCGAAGATATCGGCGGCATTTTCATGCTGGTCGTCCTGTCCACCATTTCCGTTGGACGGAACGTCTCCGGCTTCGCTCTCGGGCAGCAGATCCTCATCATGCTGATCTATCTGGTTGCCTGGGTCCTCATCGGCGTATACCTGATTCCTTCGATCCTGAAGAAGATCACGGGCCTGATCAACGATGAACTGGTGGTCATTATCTCCGCAGGACTCTGTCTTCTCATGGTCGTGATCGCCAATCTGATCGGCTTCTCATCGGCTCTGGGCGCGTTTCTTGCCGGTTCGATCCTGGCCGGGACGGTGCAGTCCGACAGGATCCGGTACCTTGTGAAGCCGGTGAAGGATCTGTTCGGTGCGATCTTCTTCGTTTCCGTCGGCATGATGATCATACCGAGCCTGCTTGTGGAATACATCGTTCCGATCATCATTTTGACGGTCGTCGTGATCCTGGGACAGATGACATTCTCCGTTCTCGGAATTCTTCTGTCGGGACTGTCGCTGCACACGGCCATTCGGGGTGGCTTCAGCATGGTGCAGATCGGTGAGTTTTCGTTTATTGTCGCGACACTGGGGATGAGTTTCGGGGTGATCAGCGACTATCTGTATCCGATCATTGTCTGCGTGTCCGTGATCACATCCTTCCTGACGCCCCTGTTTATCAAGAATTCAGAAAAGGTCTATCATTTTCTGGATAAACGGCTGCCGAAGAAAGTGCGGGCGGCCCTGCGCCGGAACACATCCGAAACCAAGACACGGGTCACACATGACCATGACTGGAACCAGTACATCAAACGTGTCTGCATCAGAACGGGCGTCTGCTCGTCCGTGCTGTTTATACTGTACTGGGCGGGCACGAGACATCTGATTCCGTATATTTCGGCGACGATTGGATCGCCGATGACAGGAAATATCCTCTCCGCGGCAGTGATCATTCTGGTAATGCTGCCGGTTATCAATGTCATGTTTGACTCGAATACGACGTTATTCTACAAACTCTGGGTCAAGCACCGTTCGAACCGTTTGCCGCTTATCACCATGCGGGCGCTGCGGGCGCTGATCGCCGCCTGCTTCATCGCGCTTGTCCTGAGGAAGATTTTCCATATTCCGTTCCTGATTCTTGTACTGATCGCTTCTGTGCCGATTTTCTTCATCGTCCGGTCCGCCTGGCTGAACGGTGTAACGATCGCCATGGAGAAGCGGTTCGTCGCCAACTTTTCGGAGAGGACACTCGAAAAGGCCAAGAAGGACAGAACAAGAAGCAAAAGCTATCGGTGGCTGAATGAATCCATGTATGTGGACGAGTTCGAAATCACAGACCCGGATTTCAATAAGACCATCATTGAATTCACGAACCGGAGGGACTTTATCGTTACGATCATCCGGATCATCCGAAAAGAAGGATACGTGAATATGCCGTCGGCGGAGGAAACGATCCGGTACGGTGACATATTACAGATGCTGGGGACAAAGGATGAACTGGATGCCTGCACCATGCTGCTCGAACGGGATGACGCCATTGAATACACAGACTCCAAGATGAAAACACTGAAGGATTTCATGTATGGTCAGCGATTCGAAGGCGTGCCGGAGGAAGGAGAACTGGTCTGCGTGCCGATCCAGCTTGACAGCAATTCCAGATTCATTCGGAAATCCATCCGCAACTGCGGCCTCAGGCAGGCCTTTGGGGCGACGATCGTAGGCATCGAGAGGGGAGCGCTTCCGATCGTAAGTCCGGATATCGATACGATTCTGGCGAAAGAAGACATCGTCTGGCTGATCGGCGGTTCCAATATGCTGAACAAGCTGATCAGAAGCGGGCTGATGGATGAAACGACATAGAATAGAGGCTGTTATTTTTTTAACAATCAAGGGCCGATTGGACGAAAAAAAGAACATAACGAATCATCAGAAATCGCTTGACTCCAACGTTTGAGGTGGTAAAATAATGATTGCGTCTGGATAGTTCAGAGACGTTAAAAAATTAACGAACTATGAGACGCAATCATTTTTGTTCTAATATGTATACAAAATACAATCAACAGTTAGTGCTGCTATTAGTGGAGGAGAAGAATTATGACAATGGAATCAGCTAAGCAGATTCTTGCGTTTCTGCCGGGCGTAGATTGCGGCGGATTCGGCGGATGCGGCTGTCCGACTTGCCAGGCTTGCGCCGAAGCAATCGCGGAGAGCGGAAACATCACGCTGTGTCCTGCAGCAAACAGCGAGGCAGTAGCAGGAATTGCGCAGATCCTGGGAGTGGAGCCTGTTGAAGTTGAGCCGAAGATCGCTCACATCAAATGCGCAGGATGCTCTTCAGGAAAGGAACGTTTCGCGGCAGCTGCATGTGAAAGCTGCGACGCAGCTAAGAAGGCGGGATTCGCGAAGGATGAATGCCAGTATGGCTGCATCGGACTGGGAACCTGTATTGACAGATGCAAGTTCGACGCGATGAAACTGGAAGACGGTGAGATCATCATCGACAAAGAGAAGTGCTCAGGATGTGAAGCATGTCTGACAGGATGTATCCAGGAGATCATCGAGATGATCCCGGCGGATGCGACAAACTTTATCCCATGTTCCTCAAAGGCCGATGAGAAAGAAACACTTGCAGTCTGCGGATACGGATGTATCGGATGCGGGGACTGCGCTTTGGCATGTCCGCAGGACGCGATCGAAATGGTCTATGGAGACAAGATCGATGGAAGATACGCACGCATTGATTACAGCAAGTGCGATGGCTGCGTAACATGCGCAGTCAAGTGCAGAAAGAAGATCATCGTTGATACACTGCACGATCTGACAAAAGAAAAAGAAACCGTTGCCCTCGTAAGATGCACAGGCGGCGGCGTTGGTCATAACAAGCTGGAGAAGGCCGGATGTGAAAGCTGCGCGCAGATCGTCGAGGCGAAACTCGATCTGGACAGCATGGATGTATGCGAATACGGATGCCTGGGCTTCGGCGACTGCACCAAGGTCTGCAGATATGATGCCATCAAGGTTGAGTTCGGAATCGCCAAGGTGGATCCGGATAAGTGCGTTGGCTGCGGAGACTGCTACAGAGCATGCCCGAAGGGCAAGATCCAGATGGTACCGTACATCGGCGTCAAGCAGGCGGCATGTCAGTCTGAGGCAGATCCGGAAAGAAGAATGGAAGTCTGCTTCAAGGGCTGCATCGGCTGCGGAGACTGCGCAGACAACTGTCCGCAGGGCGCGATCGAAATGGTCGACGGACATCCTGAAATCAATCAGGAGAAGTGCGTAAACTGCGGCGTATGCACATACGTATGCTCCAGAGGACTCCTCGCAGAGAGACCGGTTCCGGAGTACAACTACATTCAGCGTGAAGCGCTGGCAGCTAAGAATTAAGATGAAAGGAGATAGCAGAATGAGAGCTAGAAAAACAATGGACGGCAACACTGCAGCTGCACATGTTGCGTATGCGTTCTCAGAAGTAGCAGCAATCTATCCTATCACACCATCATCTGTTATGGCTGAAAATGTAGATGCATGGGCATCCGTGAATAGGAAGAACATCTTTGGCGAAGAAGTCAAAGTCGTAGAAATGGAATCAGAAGGCGGCGCGGCAGGTGCTGTACACGGCGCTGTTTCGGCCGGTGCGCTGACAACAACGTTCACAGCGTCACAGGGTCTGCTCCTGATGATCCCGAACATGTATAAGCTGGCAGCAGAGGAAACACCTACTGTTATCCACGTAGCAGCAAGAGCCATCTCAACACACGCTCTGAACATCTTTGGAGACCACTCCGACGTTATGGCGTGCAGACAGACCGGTTTCGCAATGCTCTGCTCCAGAAGCCCGCAGGAAGTTATGGACCTGGCGGCGGTAGCGCACCTTTCCGCGATCGAAGGCAAGGTTCCGGTACTGCACTTCTTCGACGGATTCAGAACCTCCCACGAGCAGCAGAAGATCTACACATGGGACTATGATGTACTCAAGGAAATGCTGGACATGGACGCGGTCAAGAGATTCAAGGCAAACGCTCTGAACCCGAACCACCCGCACGCGATTGGATCCGCGGAACAGCCGGAGACATTCTTCCAGCACAGAGAAGCCTGCAACAAGAACTACGAAGAGCAGGTTGATGTTATCATCGACTGCATGAACAGAGTCAGCGAAAGAATCGAAAGAGAAAGACCTTACAAGCCGTACGAATACTACGGCGCACCTGACGCAGAAGAAGTCATGATCGCTATGGGCTCCATCTGCGACTGCGCAGAGGAAGTTGTTGACTATCTGACAGCGAAGGGCAAGAAGGTAGGCCTCATCTCCGTTAGACTTTACAGACCGTTCTCCGCGAAGCACTTTGTTGCAGAGATCCCGTCAACCGTGAAGAGACTGGCCGTTCTGGACAGAACGAAGGAGCCGGGCGCAATCGGCGAGCCTCTGTACCTGGATGTCATTTCCGCAATCAAGGGAACGGAATTCGAAGACAGATTCGTCGCAAGAGGCAGATACGGCCTTGGTTCCAAGGACGTACAGCCGGGTGATGTGCTGGCCGTTTATGAGAACCTGTGGGCGGCAGATCCGAAGCCGGAATTCACACTGTCCATCGAAGATGACGTCACGAACCTTTCCGTTAAGGGAAGCGAGAATCCGGACGTTGCACCGCACAGCACAGTAGCATGCAAGTTCTGGGGACTCGGTGCTGACGGTACAGTCGGCGCGAACAAGAACAGCGTTAAGATCATCGGCGACAACACGGATAAGTACGCGCAGGCATACTTCCAGTATGACTCCAAGAAGTCCGGCGGCGTTACGATCTCTCACCTGAGATTCGGAGACGAGCCTATACGTTCAACATATTATGTCAAGCAGGCTGACTTTGTTGCCTGCCACAAGGCTGCATATCTTGAAAGATACTACATGGTCGAAGACGTCAAGAAGGGCGGCACATTCCTGCTCAACTGTCCTTGGACCGATGAAGAACTTTCCGAGAAGCTGCCAGGAAACGTCAAGAGATTCATCGCGCAGAACGATATCAACTTCTACACCTGCGACGCGGTCACGATCGCGAAGGATCTGGGACTTGGCAACAGAACCAACACTGTACTGCAGGCCGCATTCTTCAAACTGGCGAACATCCTGCCGATCGAGGACGCTGTTGGTTACATGAAAGACGCTATCAAGAAGACATACGGACGCAAAGGCCAGAACATCGTAGATATGAACTGTGCCGCAGTCGACGCCGGTGTCAACAGCGTACATAAGGTTGAAGTACCTGCAGAATGGGCTGACGCAGAAGGCGACATCCCGAAGGTACTGGCAGAAGGAAGAGACCAGAAGCACACCGATTACATCAACAACGTACTGAAGCCGACCAACGGCATGTACGGCGATGACGTACCGGTATCCGTCTTCAAAGACCTTGCGGACGGTGCGGTTCCATCCGGAACAGCTGCTTTTGAGAAGAGAGGCATTGCTATCGATATTCCGAAGTGGGATGCTTCCAAGTGCATGCAGTGCAACTGGTGCTCCTATGTATGTCCGCACGCAGTCATCAGACCGTTCGTTATGGACGCGGATGAGGCTGAGAAGTTCGAAGGCATCGCGGTTCCGTTCAAGGATGACAAGAGCAAGTTCTTCGCAATGGGAATCAGCGCCCTCGACTGCACCGGATGCGGATCCTGCGCAGACGTATGTCCGGCCAGAAACAAGGCACTGGAAATGGTCGACGGCGAAACCAATCAGGACGCTGCACAGAAAGACTTCGACTTCCTCTTCAACGAAGTGGGAACGAAGAAAGAACTGGGAAGCGACGAAAACGTCAAGTCCTCACAGTTCCTGCAGCCGCTGCTTGAGTTCTCAGGCGCATGTCCGGGATGCGGAGAAACTCCGTACGCGAAGCTGGTCACACAGCTCTTCGGTGAGAGAATGTTCATTGCAAACGCAACGGGCTGCTCCTCCATCTGGGGTCTGTCCGCACCATCCTGCCCGTACACAGTAAACGCAGAGGGCAAGGGTCCTGCATGGGGCAACTCACTCTTCGAAGACAACGCTGAGTTCGGATACGGCATGGCGATCGCAGTCAAGACCAGAAGAGAAGAAATGAAGCACGTCGTCGAAAGACTGGCGGAGAAGCCGGAATTCGCGGAAGCCGCGAAGGCATGGCTCGACAATATGGACTGCGCTGAATGTGCAGGCAAGATGGGCGACGCGCTCGCTGCTGTCTGCGAAGGCAAGTCCGATGAAGATGCAGTATACGTAGTAGAAAACAAGGATATGCTGCCGAAACCGTCCATGTGGATCTTCGGTGGTGACGGATGGGCTTACGATATCGGTTACGGCGGACTCGACCACGTACTCGCTTCAGGCGAAAACGTAAACGTACTCGTATTCGATACAGAAGTTTACTCCAATACCGGCGGACAGTCCTCCAAGTCCACACCGATCGGAGCTGTCGCACAGTTCGCTGCAGCAGGTAAGTCTGTAACGAAGAAGAATCTGGCGCAGATCGCCATCGCTTACGGATATGTATACGTAGCACAGGTTGCTATGGGCGCGAACCCGGCACAGACTCTGAAGGCGATCAAGGAAGCGGAAGCTTACGACGGTCCGTCCCTGATCATCTGCTACGCTCCGTGCATCAACCACGGCGTCAAGAAGGGCATGAACAAGGCGATGCTCGAGATGAAGGATGCTGTCAGAGCAGGTTACTGGAACCTCCTCAGATACAACCCGGCAGCGATTGCTGATAAGAAGAATCCGCTGTCCGTCGACAGTGCTCCTCCGACAGAGAAATACGAAGACTTCCTGATGGGAGAAGTAAGATACAACTCACTGAAGCTCAAGAATCCGGAAAGAGCCGAGAAGCTCTTCACAGAATCCGAAAGATTCGCAATGGAAAGATACAGGAAACTGGTTGAGCAGAAGAAAAGCCTTGAGAACAACTAGAGAAAGGAGTGGATTCAATGTTTAAAGTAGTAAAAAGAAGACAGTTGAACGATAACATGTTCTGGCTTGTAATTGAAGCTCCTCTCGTAGCGCGCAAGGCGAAGCCCGGACAGTTCGTTATCCTGATCACCGACGAGTACGGTGAGAGAATTCCGCTTACCATGGCGGGACACGATTCCGAAGCCGGCACGATCGATTTGATCTTCGCGGCAGTAGGAAGAACAACAATGCTCATGTCACAGCTCCAGGAGGGTGAATACCTGATGGACGTTGTCGGACCGCTCGGCAAGCCGACTAAAATGGACGGTCTGAAGAAGGTCTGCGTCGTAGGCGGCGGTACCGGTAACGCGCTGGCGTATCCGCTCGCGTGCGGCATGCATGATCACGGTGTCGAAGTCGACATGATCTGCGGTTACAAGAGCAAGGATCTCGTCATTCTGGAAGACGAGTTCAGAGCAGGCGTAGACAACCTCTACATGATGACAGACGACGGCACATACGGCGAAAAGGGATTCACAACAGACAAGCTCAAAGAGCTCATCGAATCCGGCAAAGAGTATGATGAAATCGTTGCAGTAGGACCTCCGATGATGATGAAGTTCACCTGCAAGATGGCATCCGATTACGGCATCCACTCGATCGCGTCCCTGACAGCTTACATGATCGACGGCACAGGAATGTGCGGCGGCTGCAGATGCAAGATCGGCGGAGAAGACAAGTTCGTATGTGTGGACGGCCCTGAATTCGACGGTTCCCTGGTAGACTGGGACGACCTCATCAAGAGATCGAACTACTACAAGGAGCAGGAGGCGGAAGACAGAGCCCATGTATGCAGATTGACAGGAGGTGTTCGTTACAATGATTAATCTCGTAAAAGATCAGAACCCGATGCCGGAACAGGCGCCGGACGTCAGAAACAAAAACTTCCTGGAAGTCGCGGAAGGCTACACAGAGGAAATGGCGATCAGAGAGGCTATGAGATGTCTCAAGTGCCGCAAAAAGCCTTGCGTTTCAGGATGCCCTGTAAACATCAAGATTCCTGACTTCATCGCGCAGATCGCGATCGGTGAATTCGAAGAAGCCTATCAGATCATTTCTGAGGACAGCTCCCTTCCGGCAATCTGCGGAAGAGTCTGCCCGCAGGAAAACCAGTGCCAGGGCGTATGCACACGCTGCGCCAAGGGCGAGCCGGTAGCTATCGGCAGACTGGAAAGATTCGCAGCTGACTGGCACGCAGCTCACTACGGTGATGAGGAGATCAAGCCGGTCGACACAAACGGCCACAAAGTCGCCATCATCGGCGCCGGCCCGGCAGGACTTGCCTGCGCAGGCGACCTGGTCAACAAAGGCTATGAGGTCACAGTATTTGAAGCACTGCACAAGACAGGCGGCGTACTGGTTTACGGAATCCCGCAGTTCAGACTGCCGAAGGAGATCGTAGCAGCCGAAGTTGCCAAGCTGGAAGCCAAAGGCGTCAAGTTCGTTACGGACGCTGTTGTCGGCAGAGCGATCACTGTTGATGAGCTGATGAAGGAAGAAGGCTTCGAGTCCGTATTCATCGGAACCGGAGCAGGACTGCCTTCGTTCATGAACATCCCGGGTGAGAACCTGATCGGCGTTTGCTCCGCGAACGAATACCTGACCAGAATCAACCTGATGAAGGCTTATCTGCCGGAATACGATACGCCGATCATGCGCGGTGACAGAATCGCTGTTGTCGGCGGCGGAAACGTAGCGATGGACGCGGCAAGATGCGCTAAGAGAATGGGCGCCAGCGAAGTATATGTCATCTACAGAAGAAGCATGGAAGAGCTTCCTGCCAGAGCAGAAGAAGTTCACCACGCCATCGAGGAAGGCATCATCTTCAAGCTGCTCCACAACCCGGTTCAGATCCTCGGCGACGAAGAGGGCAATGTCAAAGCCATCGAGTGCGTACAGATGGAACTGGGCGAGCCGGATGCTTCCGGAAGAAGAAGACCGATTCCAATCGAAGGATCCAACTTCGAAGTGCCGGTTGACATGGTTATCATGTCCATCGGAACCAAGCTGAATACACTGATCCTCGATACGACCGATCAGCTGGAAGCCAACAAGAGAGGCGGCATCGGAACAGACGATGAAGCAGCAACCAACCGTGACGGCATCTTCGCCGGCGGCGACGCTGTAACAGGCGCGGCTACCGTTATCAAGGCGATGGGAGCCGGCAAGGTCGCAGCTGCATCCATGGACGAGTATCTCAGCAAATAAACTCCACAGCAGTTTAATTTAGAAAAACGGGCTGTTGCACGAAATGCGTGCAATGGCTCGTTTTTTTGTCGCCGCAGGAGTATAATAACTGCGTATGAAAGAGTTTCTGTGGAAAAAGTTCGTCAAGGACTACGAAAACTACAAAGATCCCGAAGTCAGGGGCAGATACACCAGACTGACCGGTACGCTGGGCATCATCGTTAATACCATCCTCTGCATCGCGAAAATCATTCTTGGTTTCATGATCAACTCGGTTGCGGTTATCGCCGATGGCTTCCATGATATGGCGGATTCCATGGCCGCCTGCATCACATTGATCGCCGCGCGCATCGCCAGAATCCCCGCTGATAAAAATCATCCCTACGGACACGCCAGGGTGGAGTATCTCGCCAGTCTTCTGGTATCGGCAATCGTTCTGATCGTCGGATACCAGCTCCTTCGGTCATCCATCGATCAGTGCATCCATCCGGAGCCAACGACCTTTTCCTGGCCGATGGTAGGCTTTATGGCCTTTGCGATCGTATTCAAAGGCTCGCAGGCTCTGTTTACGATCGCTACGGGAAAGCATATCAAATCCCTGCCGGTCATCGCTGCCGGAACGGATAATCGAAACGATGTGATCACCAGCATCATCATTCTGATCGGCATGCTGATCCATCATTTTGCAGGACTGGATCTGGACGGTTATATGGGGTGTCTGGTATCGGTGTTCATCCTCCTGACAGGCGTCAATCTGATCCGTGAGACGATCACGCCGCTGCTGGGGGAACAGCCGGATCAGGAGACGGTCGATGAGATCAAAGAGATCATTCTGGCTCATGAGGAGGTCCTCGATGTGCACGATCTGATCCTTTACAATTACGGGCCCGGCAGGACATTCGCGTCCTTCCACGCGGAAGTGGATCAGGACAGCAAGCTGGTCGAGATCCATAACGTGATCGACGGCATCGAGCGGGAACTGTACCAAAGACTGAAAATCATTGCCGCGGGACACATCGATCCGGTGGATATCGAGGATCCCGTTCGCCGCAGGCTGTATCACGCCATCGCAAAGGCAATCGAAGATATGGATGAGGTAGACGGTTTTCATGATCTGCGGATCATTCCGGCAAAGACCGAAAGCGGAAGGCAGATGGTCACTTTTGATGTTGTGTGCGATCCGTCAAAGAAGGTTGAAACAGGAGACATCAGCGAAACACTCACGGAGGTCGTCAAGCGCGAGAATCCGGATTTTGCAGTACTGATCAGCTTTGACCGTGAGTATACATAGACCGTGAGTATACATAGAACAAATCAGCATAACAGAGATAAACTACTGTAAGTATTAAACGCAAGGAGGTACTATGTCAGCTGAGAAAATACTTATCAACGGGAAAATCTACACAGAAAACCCTGCGATGCCGTGGGCGGAAGCTTTGGCCATCGAAGGAAAGAAGATTGCCTTTGTCGGTGATAACGACGGGGCGAAGGCTCTGGCAGGAGATGACACCAAGGTCATCGACCTGGCAGGAAAAACAGTCATCCCCGGTCTGCTGGACGGACACACCCATCCGGCAACCGTTTCCAAGACTTACTGGTTCGTCAGAGGGCCGCTGACCTATGACAAGGATGAGCTGATGGCGAACATCAAAGAATACGCAGCGAAATATCCGAAGGAAGAAAAGCCGTATTTCTATTACGAAAGTTACTTTACGACCACATTCGGTACCGAAGGCCCGAACAAAAAAGACCTGGACGCGATCATCAGCGACCGTCCGGCGAGGATCCAGGACTTCGGCGATCACGCCTGCTGGTACAACTCGGTCGCGCTGGACATGCTGACCGGAGAAGATGGGAAACCCCACAGCATCAGCCCGATCGGAGAGCCGGAATTCAAAAAAGATGAGAACGGCGAGTATACCGGATGGTGTCTCGAATCCGCGGTGGAAGGCGATGTGGGAATCTTCGAGAGCCTCGGCTGGAAACCGGAAAGCGTCATGAATGACGAGATGTCGAAACCTCTCTTTGACTACTTCCGCCAGTACGGGATCATGGGTATGATGGACGGCTTCACGGAAGGTGAAGAGAACCTGAAATACATCTATGAGCTGGATAAGGCCGGCAAACTGGGCATGTTCTACGAAGCGTCGTCCATTATGTCGACGCCGGAGGATCTGGAGGACGCGATCGCGGTAGCGAAGGACTGGCAGGCGAAGTACACGACCGAACATATCCGGTGCAACGTGATCAAGTTCTTCGTAGACGGCACCAATGAGATGGGCGATTGTCTTTCCACAGAGCCGTTCCATAACGATCCGACCGGGACCAACTACGGGGAAGCTTACGCAACGATGGAGGAAATGCGTGATGTCATGGTCCGCCTCAATGAGGAAAAACTGGATCTTCACGTTCACACCATATGCGACGGAGCGTTCCGCCTGATGTGTGACGCGGTGGAGGCTGCGCAGAAGATCTGCGGCGATGACTGGTGCATCAAGATCACTCTGGCGCACTGTGAGATCATTCATCCGGATGATATTCCGAGAGTCAGACAACTGGGCATCTACATCGACTATTCCACCCACTGGGCAGGAGGATACTTCGGAGAAGGCGCCATTCCGTACCTGGGACAGGAACGTTGGAACACCATGCATGATTATCACAAGATTATCGAGGACGGCGGCAAAGTGGGATTTTCCAGCGATGTGTTCAGTTATCAGGAAGCGACCCGCGCCAATCCCATGATCGGAATGCAGGTGGCGATGACCAGAGTCGACCCATGGGTGCCGCTGGATCCGGAAAAGTATCCGGGAAGCGTCCGCCCGCCGGTCGAGGGCAAACTGTCCATTGAGCAGCTGATCCACGGATATACCGTCGTCAACGCGGAACGGATGCGTCTGGACGACAAGATGGGATCCCTGGAGGCAGGCAAGCTGGCAAACCTTGTGGTATTCAGGGAAGACATCTTCCGGGCCGCTCATGAGCATCCGGAAACCTTCTCGGAGATCGATCCGGAGTGCACCTGGTTCGAAGGAGAAGAGCGTCACATCGTATCAGAACTTAAAAAGGACAGATAGCCCGAAGCACAGGACGCCTTCGGTTAATAATGAGGCAGAACAGAAGAGGAGATGACGTTAGATGACAAATAATGCAAAGGCAGATACAATCCTTGTTAACGGTAAAGTGTATTCGGTCCTTGCTGACAACAGCATTATACGAGGCACGGCGGTTGCCGTAGCGGGTGATAAGATCCTGAAGGTAGGAGAGGACGACGAGATCCGCGCTTTGGCGGATGATGCTGCTGAAGTAATCGACTGCAAAGGCGGCACGATCCTTCCGGGAATGTGCGACGCCCATTGCCACCCGTCGATCGCCTGCGCATCACTGGACGGCGTGCAGATGTTCGGCATTTATAAGGAAGACGACCAGACCGCTGACGACATCATCGAGATCTATAAAGGGATGGTGAAGGAGTACGTCGACAGCCATCCGGAGAAGAAACTCATCCGCGGCGCCGGATGGGTCATTGCGAATTTCTCCGAGAAGAGGTGGCCGAACCGGCACGATCTGGATGAGATCTGTCCTGACAAACCGGTTGTTCTGGAATCCTTCTGTCAGCACAACCTCTGGGTCAACACGAAGGCTTTGCAGCTGGCCGGAATCGATGAAAACACACCGGATACGGAAACCGGCGAGATCATCCGGGAAGAGGATCACTATCCCGGAGGAATGTTCAAGGACGCAGAAGCGCTGTTTATCGCAAAATCCAGAATACCGGGATACAACCCTTCCGTGGAGGAGTGCAAAGAGCTCTTCCTGCAGTATCAGGAAGAGTACGCCGGGCGTTACGGCGTGACCATGATCACCGACTGCATGCTCAGCGATGAGGCGATTCAGGCCTATAAGGAACTGGCGGAAGAGGGTAAAATGACCGTCAGGATGCGGGCAGTCAATCTGATCACGCCGGAGAGCTGGCGGGATCAGCTTCCCAGGTACATCCAAGGCAAAGGCAGCATGAACGCAGGGGAGGATTTCCGCATTGATACGATCAAGGTGTTCGGAGAAGGCGAATTCGTTATGAATGAGCCGTATAAGGACGAGTACTGTGAAGCATCCGGTCTGCCGAAGGGCTACAACGGGAAACTGTTCTATCCGGATGAAGAACTCGTGGAAGCGTCGGCGGAGGCTATGAAGGCAGGGTTCAGTGTCCATATCCACGCCATGGGTGAAACGACCGTCGATCAGGCGGCAAGATGTCTGGCGCAGGCACAGCAGAAGGCCGGCGTGGATAACTCGAGAAGTGTCATCGCCCACTTGATGCTCGTTTCCGATGAGGCAGCGGAGACAATGGGAAAAGCCCACATCATCGCCAATGTGCAGCCGCGCTGGATGATCCGCGAGAACGATGTACAGGCCTGTGTCGATATGGTTGGAGAAAAGGGGGAGGAATCCTATCCGTTCCGAAAACTGGCGGACGCAGGCTGCGTATGGGCCGCCGGAACCGACTTCCCGGTAACGCCGCCGCCTTCGACGATCGAAGAGATGCATTGCTGGATGAACCGGACCTGCTTCCCGGGCGGTCCCGAATGGGAGCAGTATCAGGGGCGCGTACTCGGAAATGAGGAACCCGCCACACTGGCGGAAGCAGTCAAAGGCCTGACCTGGGGCGGCGCGTACCAGATGCGCATGGAAGAATACGCAGGTACCCTGGAAGAAGGGAAGTCTGCCGATATCGTCATTTTAGATCACGATCTGGAGAACACGCCAAAAGAAGAGATCTATAAGGTGGACATCGAGAAGACTTTCTTCAAAGGCAAACCGGTATATGAGAGAAGTTAGTTTTTCCAAATAAAGTACCCATCTGGGCAATGTCATTAAGTTAAGATGACGAACGAAATACTCTCTCATCAAATGATGAGGGGGTATTTTTTTATCTTTTTTCGCAAAAGTCATTGACAACAGAGCAGAAATGTGCGGCCGCTTTTACTGGCCATAGATTGAAGCCAGTAAAAGCGGCCCTTTGATTAGAGGTGTAACACACGCAGGAAAGGAGGTAGCAAAATGAATGCAGCATGTGTTAAACAATCTCTGATCACTCAGATACAGGACATCGCAAAGCATCCGGAACTCTATTGCCATGATCCGGGAAAAGACTTCACGAGAAAAAGGAAGCTGCCATTACCTGTCCTGATCCCGTTCATTCTTAATCTGCGCGGCAGTTCGATGACGAACGAGATTATCGACTACTTCTGCTATGATGGCTCGAGTGTCTCGCACTCAGCCATTGTACAGATGCGAAACAAACTGAAATCTGATGCTTTCAGAACTCTTCTTGTCGAATTCAACAAACGTCTGGAAGCGATTGAGCCCCCTGAGACTGAAAGTGGCCTTAGAATTCTTGCCGTTGATGGAACTGAGATCCAGACACCAACTGATCCAGATGATTCAGACTCATACTATCCGGGTGCGAATGGACAACAACCATATAATATGATCCATCTGAATGCCCTTTATGATCTGCTTCGGAGGACCTATATAGATGCCGTGATCCAGAAAAGCAGAAACCAGCATGAACGCAAGGCCCTGATCGAAATGATAGAAGCATCGTCTGTTGAGAAGGCTCTTGTCATAGCGGACAGGGGGTATGAATCGTACAATACCATGGCTCATATCCATGAAAAAGGCTGGTTCTATCTTATGCGTATAAAAGACGGAAAAAACGGCATCGTAAGCGGGCTGTCTCTTCCTGACACCGATGAGTTTGAGCTGGATTTGACAATGAATCTTACCCGCAGCTGTACGAAACAGGTTAAAAGACTGTTTGAGGATCGGAATCATTACAGATTTGTTCCCTGCAATGTGAATTTTGACTATCTGCCAAAACTTGACGGACGCTACGGAACAGAACCGGTATTTTACAGTCTCACGTACAGGGTCGTAAGGATCCGCATATCCGAGGAACTTACGGAAACGCTTGTCACCAATCTTCCGCAGGAACAATATCCCCCGAAAAAACTGAAAGAGCTTTACGCTCTTCGCTGGGGGATCGAAACTTCCTTCCGAAGCCTTAAGTACACTGTGGGGATGCTTCACTTTCATTCAAAAAAAGCGGAATGCATATCCCAGGAAGTACTTGCTTCACTTGTCGTATATAACTTTTCTGAATGGGTCACTGCCCAGGTGGTCATTCAGAAAAGCCATTGTAAACATACATACAAAGTGAATTTTTCTGCAGCCGTACATATATGCAGAGCGTTTCTTGCCGGAAATATGCATCCGCCAGATGTTGAAACATTGATCGCAGGATATGTTGTCCCGATTCGCCCGAATCGTAAATTTGAACGTCGCCCGTCCCGAAAGGGCAAAGCTGCTGCGACCAGTTTCACCTACAGAATAGCATAAATACGATGTGAAATGGGACATAAAACAGTCATCTGAGGAGATCATCCGGGGATACAGTTCGGGATGATCTGGCTTAGAATACGCTCAAATACGGGTTTGTTATGTTAACACACAAGACTTCCTTCAAAGATCACTGGTCAGATGGGGTAATCGAAAAGAAAAACTGGGATCTGTAGTTAATTACAGTTCCCAGTATGATTCTTTTGTCATTAACTTAATGACATTGCCCATCTGGGTACTTTATTTTTTTCCCCGATTGTAGTATTTTTATGGTAGTACTTTTTTTTATTCATATTTATTCGCTATTATAGAAAGGACTTATTATGGAGGAAAAAAGACTGAACACCGGCACCTATGGCGGTGTGGAGGGCATGAAGAAGGTCGAAATGAAACCGATCCACGTTGCCTTCATGCTGTACTGTCTGGTTGCCGCAGGCGCGTTCGGCATCGAGGATATGATTCCTCTCAGCGGTCCGGGGCTTACGATCATCATGCTCATTGTTTTCGCGTTGATCTGGGCGCATCCAATTTCCCGCGTCTGCTCCGAACTGAGCGCGCTGATCCCGGGCGAGGGCGGAATATACGCCTGGGGCAAAGAGACCCTCGGAGAGTTCTGGGGATTTTCACTGAGCTGGTGGGGCACCTGCTCGATCTATCTGGGTATTTCCGCGTATGTTGTTCTGATTACTGACTACGCGTCTACGTTTATTCCGGCGCTGACCGATCCGACGATCTGCTTTACCGTAAGGCTTGCGATCATCGCGCTGTTCATGATCATCAATCTGATCGGTCTTAGAGAAGTCAGCTGGGTCAATACCGTTTTATCCATCGCGATCCTGGTGGCCTTTGCATTTGTGACGGTGGTTGGATTCATAAACTGGGAGTACAGCCCGGTAACGCCGGTCGTTCCCGAAGGACAGTCGATCATTGACAGTCTGGGCGGCAGCATCATGATCGTTATCTGGATGTACTGCGGATACGAATGTGTATCCAACATGGCCGGTGAGCTGAAGAATCCGGACGTCATTCCGAAGGGATTCAAGATCGTCATGCCGGTCATCGCGCTTTCCTATATTCTGCCGACCATCGCGGGACTCGTTTCCGTAGGCCGCTGGGAAGAGTGGGGAACCGACGGAATCGGTTACGGTGACGTTCTCGGACAGTGTCTGGGATACGGCTGGGGCGTAGGATTCCTGGTCATCGCGATCCTGTCCCAGGCCGCGATCTACAACGCGTATGTAGCGGAAGGTTCCCGAGGCTTCTTCGTAATGGCGGATGATCATCTGGCGCCGAAGTTCCTCGTGAAGACGAACAAGAGAGGACTGCCGGTTCTCTCGATCCTGCTGCTGTCTGTTTGCACAGCGCTGCTCTGTCAGTTTGACTTCTCGACGATCCTCATCATGCTTGGACCTTTAGCGCTGATGGTCTATGTTATCATCGGCATCTGCCTGCTCAAAGCGCGAAAGGAGTATCCGGTCGAGGAGAGAAACTGCTGGTACATCAAGAATCCGTTGCTGGCAAAAGCCTACGCGATCGTTCCGATGTTCATCGCGGTGATCGGGCTGCTGGTAAACGGCACGGAGTACTTCCTGCTGGGATTCGTATCCATCGGATCCGCGGTAGTGGCTTATATACTGATCAAGTGGATCTACAAGGGACTCTATGCGGTCGATCCGGAGAAATTCCCGATCAACACCAAGACGAAGCTGGCACAGGGCGATCTGCAGAGAATCGGAGCATTCTTCATCGCGTTCGGTCTGTACGCCATCGTCGGAACGCTGTTCCTGCAGTGGTATGAAGGTTCCTGGGGTCCGGAGTATTATCTTGAGACTTACGGAAGCGGGCTTATCAGCAACTTCTGGCTCATGCTCAAGGTCGGCCGCATCGGCGGAGCCATCGGAACGGTGCTCGGCATCGTGCTGCTGGCGATCGGCAAGAATACGGATCCGACGACATGGCATGGCACAGGCGAATGGGGCGTATGGGCGTCCGACAAAAATACTGAGAACTAGAATAATTGCGAGACAGGCAGACTATGAAATTCGATTTACATTGCCACACGAAGGAAGGGTCACTGGATTCCAAGGTGTCTATCCTGAAATATGTAAGCAAATACAGAGAATTGGGATACGACGGATTTATGATCAGCGACCACAACAGCTACAAAGGCTGCAAGGCCTTTGATAAGATCAAAGACTGGGAGGAGTTCGAGCAGTTTACGGTCATTCGAGGTTTGGAGTACGATACCAAAGACGCGGGTCATGTGCTGATCGTAATGCCGGATGATGTGTACCTGCGGCTGCTGCACGTACGGGGCATGCGGCTTCGCAAGCTGATCCATCTCGTGCACTCCTGCGGCGGCGTTCTGGGTCTGGCGCACCCGTTTGGGGCGGCTTCCTCTTCTGCCATGGGGTTCAAAAACATGAACTACAGCCTGATCGAAGAACTCGATTTCATCGAGGTGTTCAATACCTGTGAATCCAAGCAGTCCAATTATCTGGCCCGTGAGCTCGCGCTGAAGTACGACCTTCCGGGAACCGCCGGAACGGACGCGCATCGTGAGGAGTACCTTGGGATGGCGTATACGGAGATCCAGGGAGAGATCCGGTGCAATAATGACTTTATCCAGGCGATCCTGGATGGAAAGAAATTCACCGCCGGCGGGCAGGAACGAGCTGAGACCAGGAGCGGCAAGGCGAAGGAGCATTGGACCGGCGTCCTCGGGTACAAAGCCTATAACCGGGGCATCGGCAAGATCCGGTCGGTCCACCGCAAGCTGGGGCATTACCGTCTGACGCATACGAGCGATCACGCTGTCAAATTCGAAAAAATGTGGAAAGATGTCAAAAGGGAAGCGGACGCAGTGAAAAAGTCCGAAAAGAAAAAGGCCGGCAGGAACGCCGACCCAAATCAAAAGCCTGAGTAACAGAGACTAAAGAGGGAGCGCACGCCCCTCTTTTTTCCATTCTCTGAATTCCGCCGTCGCGGTGAAAATCGCGTCGCCGGAGGAATTCAGCGCCGTTTCCATGGAGTCCTGGATCACGCCGATGATAAAGCCGACTCCGACGAAGGCCATGGCAACATCCGGTGCTACGCCGAACAGTGAGCAACCGAGCGGAATCAGCAGAAGGGATCCGCCGGCAACGCCGGACGCGCCGCATGCCGAGAACGCGCCGACAAAGCTGAGTACGATGGCCATGCCGATCGATACCGGAATGTCCATTGTATAGGCAGCGGAAAGCGAGAAGGTTGTGATTGTAACGGCCGCGCCGCTCATGTTGATCGTGGCGCCCAGCGGGATCGATACGGAGTACATATCCTCATCGAGACCCAGATCCTCGCACAGCTCCATGTTGACCGGGATATTCGCCGCGGAACTTCTCGTGAAGAAGGCGGTGACGCCGCTGTGCGGATGCACTTCCAGATCAGCGGATACGGATTATGCCGCAGAATAAGACCGACAATCAGCGGATTTAGCGCAAAGGCAACAAGAAGCATGGTGCATACAAGCACTGCGACCAGATGTCCGTACGTAACGAAGATGTCCAGACCGCTGGTGGATACAGAGTTGAACACCAGACCTAGTATGCCGAACGGCGCGAAACTGATGATGCCCCGTACGATCTTGGAGATGGCGTCCGCCAGATCGTCCAGAAAGCGCTTGGTCCCGTCGGAGGAACGTTTGAGCGCCAGTCCGAGAATGACAGCCCAGAAGAGGATGCCGATGTAGTTGGCGTTCAGAACCGCGTCGACCGGATTGGCTACGATGTTTTTCAGCAGATTGCCGATAACCTCAGCCATGCCGCTTGGAGCGGTAAACTCATCCGAGGCGGTGACCCCGTCTACCGGTACGAAGGTTGGAAACAGGAAGTTTACGATGACCGCCAGCGCCGACGCCGACATGGTACTGAGCAAGTATAGCAGGATAACGGTACGGAACTTGTGAGCGTGTCCGCCCTTGGCGTTGGCAAGAGAGGACGCGACGAGCACCAGCACCAGAATCGGTGCGATAGCTTTCAACGCGCCGACAAACAGTTCTCCGAGCAGCGCGATCCCGGTTGCATGCGGGACCAGAATACCTAAAATTGCGCCGATGATAAGGCCGCATACTATTCTGATGATCAGACTGACAGAATTCCACTTTTCGATGATTTTCATAGATGTCTCCTTATTTATATGTCCTGTTTTTGTTTAATCTGTCGTTCTTGTAGAATAATGGTGCTGAAAGGTCTTGTCAAGATGCCAGCGGAGGATATGCTCTTTCAATATCAAGGCGGCGCTTGTGTCATCCAGTGTCGTTTCATGCCTTCGGTTGACCGGATCGCGCAAACACTCCTGGTAATATTCTTCATACTGCTGACGGTGTTCGGATGGCGTGCAGCCCCATAGATCCTTAAAGGCCGCGTAAAAGTATTTCGGGTCGCTGAAGCCGCAGGCGTAGGAGATTTCGGCGTTGGGCAGGTCGGTTGTCAGCAGCAGATCCTCGGCGTGCCAGCATCGGATATAATTCACCATGTTGCTGAAGCTGGAAAAGATGCTTTTGCCGACGAACTGGGAAAAATAGTTCCGGTTGATGTTTTCCTTCGCCGCAAGCTGGGATACGGTGATCTTCTTCTCATAGTTGGTGATGCAGTAGCTGAGAACCCGGTAAAAACGTTCAAACAATTCCACATTCATATGCTCATCCTGGTTTTCGTAGTTGAACCAGTTGAAGTATTTGAGCAGTAGATCGACCAGATCCTGCATCGGTTCCCGGAAGCGCTCCGCGCTCTCCAGTTCCCCCGCGAAGTATTCATAGGAAAGCGACAGCACGGTGTCTTTGACACTTTTCATTGCAGCCTGCTGGTAGGGATACAGGTGATTGTCCTCACAGGCGAAGAAAATGTTCCGGAGATACTCCCAGTTCCGCATGCGCGTCAGATCCAGATGAAAGATCAGGGTCGTGTTGTCATCCTCCGACCAGAGGCAGTGTATATCGCCGAAATCGATCGAATGGAGCTGACCGGCACGCAGCGTCTGCTTTTGCTCCGCTGCCTCCAGGTGCACGATCCCCTCCAGACAGTACACCAGCTCAAGCTCGTTTTCATGACGGTGAGGGATCAGGTTCGTGACATTTGACAGCTCCGCCTGAAAGGGCAGATCGTTCTTGTAGTGCAGTGTGTATTCCTTCAGTATCATTGTGCGGAGTCCTTTCGATGTATCGAGGGTTGTGATGAGGCTGTATTGAGGGTTGTGTTGAACCTAATGTAACATCTTTCTGGTATATAGTCAAATTTTAGTAAAAAAGATGAGATTCCGATAAAAAACGGCTATAGCCATTTGGCTGAGAGTGGGAGATAATTTTTGTAGCGAAATAATCGCATTAGTTGAAGCAAAAGGAGAAATGATTTTATGGGTAAGAAAGTATTAGTATTAGGAACAGGTGCGCAGGGAACGACGGTAGCGAAGAGACTGGACCTGGAACCGAACGTAGATAAAATCATCTGCGCAGACTATGACGAAGCAGCAGCGAAGGAGCTGGCCGGAGAACTGAAAAAAGCAGAAGGATATTTCTGTGACGCATCTGACAAAGCGCAGATCGTGAAGCTGATCGACGGATGCGATCTGGTCGTCAACGCGCTCCCGCTGGCATTTGGTAAGAATGTAATCGACGCGGCACTGGAAGCGAAGGTCAACTATCAGGACTTCGCCGCACCGGAAGGATTCGAAGATACATGGGAAAAGTGCATGTACAGACTGCTCGGCGACTACAATGAAAAGTTTAAGGAAGCCGGCATTCTGGGAATCATGGGTACAGGCTCCGCACCGGGAACCATGTGCGTCGTAGCCAGAGACACCATGAAGGACATCGATGAGTGCGACACGATCTACATGATGGTTTATGAAGGCGTTGAAGCGAAGAGATTCCAGCCGTACTGGTGGTCACCTGTAACAGCGCTTGCGGATATGGACGACCTGCCGGTTGCATGGATCGACGGCAAGATGGTCAATACAAAACCGTTCTCACTGCCGATCGAAAGAAACTTCGATTATGTAGGATATCCGGTAAGATTCGTAGAGCATGCTCATGATGAGCCGTTCTATGTAGGTCTCCGGGCTGATGAACTCTTCAAGGGCTGCAAGAACGCGTACTTCAAGTACGGCGGCGTCGGCATCGAATTCGCGGAACCTCTGGCAAGAGCGGGACTGCTCAAGAGAGATCCGGTTGAAATCAACGGTCAGATGGTAAATACACATGAAGCGATCCTGCACGCGCTTCCGCATCCGCCTCGTTTCGCTCACGAAGTACAGGAAATCATCGATGAAGGTCTTGTTTCCGATACGGGAGCATTTGTGGTCGAAGCAATGGGTAAGAAGGACGGAAAGGATGTCAGAGTGGAATCCCATCTGTTCGCGCCGGGATTCGTTGAGTCCTTTGAGAAGTTCGGCGTTACCGGTGAGCAGTATCTGACCGGACAGGGCGGATTCCTGTTCACAAAGCTCTTCGTCAACGATCAGCTGGATCAGACAGGATTCATCTCCTCCGCAGAACTGACAGAAGAAGCAAATGACAAATATCTGGAATACGCGAAGGAACTGGAGATCACAGTCGAGAGAAGAATCGTCTACGACGATCCGTACTACAAGAACCAGCCGCCGGTAAAGGAATTCAAGCCATGGTGGGATGGTCCGACGATCACACCGGTCGAACCGCTCTAGTCGAACCACTCTAGCTGAAACTTTCTAATGGGAGAGAATACCCAATAGAATTCTGAAAGATTATTAAACAACCTGCCTTGAGGGCAGGTTGTTTGTTATAATGAACCCATGAAAAAGAAACTTGCAATCATCATAATCCTATCAATGGTACTGACCATCGCAGCCGCTCCTGCAGTGTCCTGGGATGCTTTTGCGTTGGATGATCCGTCGCAGGGCGAATACGATCCTTTAGAGGCACTCACACCGGAACAGCTCGATGAAGTGCAGCCGGAAGAGGGCGCGCAGACGGAAGAAGGGGATCCCGTGGATCCTTCTCAACCTGAAACGGCGCCGCAGTCTTCTGTGACAACTCCGCAGACGGAACAGCCGCCGCAGATCATGGCTCTGCCGGAGGACCCGACTACAGTGCCATCCACGACTGCGAAACCTGCAGCCACGAAGGCGACCCAGCCGAAGAAAAAAGTTGTTCCGACGGTCAAGACAAAGCTGAAGGACGTCAAAACCAAACATAATAAGTCCTACAAGAAAACGATCAAGGACACGATCACCGTTTCACCTGCCTACGGGCGAACGGTCAGACTGTATTTCTACGACCCTTATAAAGCCAAATGGGTCCTGAAGAAAACCTACAAGACTGCGAACAAAAAGACGGCGAAGATCACAATCACGTACCCGAAGCTCTGGAAGTCGTATCACTACTCCAAGTGGAGCATCAATTGTCCTGTATATAAGAAATACAAAAAGGCCTACAAGGTTGTGAAGATCAACAACAAGATCGCAAATGCGAAGGCGGCTATCGTTATGGACGGAAAGACCGGAGAGGTTATCTACGCCCAGAATGCTCGCAAGCATCTGAAGATCGCCAGCATGACGAAAATGGTGACGATGATGGTCGCGGACGACCGCGCCAAGGACAATCAGAAGGTTACGATCACACAGGAAGCAGTGGACGCGAGAAAGATGAGCAGCGGAATGGGGCTCGTCAAAGGTGACGTGGTGTACATGAAGGATCTGGAGCACGCGACGCTGATGGAATCGGCCAACGACGCAGCAGCGGCGGCGGCCTGCGGGGTCAGCGGGAATCAGAAGGCCTTTGCTTCACTGATGGTCGCAAAAGCAAAGAGCGTCGGCGCAACGGAATCCACGTTCCGCTACGCCTTCGGCGACTGGCACTGCAAAACCCACTCCACAGCATACGATCAGGCCCTGATCGGACGTGAATTTATGACAAACCCGGCGTACAGCAATCTGCGTTCTATCGTGAAGAAGAGATCCTACACGTTCAAGACGCTCAAGAAAAAGAAAAAGTACACCGTCAAAATGGGCGGAATGTCTACAGAACTGATCCACAAGGGAAGGTCTATTGGGATCAAGAGCGGATACAATCCGCCTGCCGGGTACTGCTACGCAAACGCCTGGATGTACAAAGACAGACTGTATATTTCCATCGTGATGGGTGCATCCTCTCAGAAGAAACTTGTCTCATCTCAGAAAGCGCTTATGAAAATCGGTGAGTACAACGTAAGCCATAAAGGAAACAGGATCAAGGTGAAGTAAACCGTTGTCCTCCGCAGCTTTATTTGCTATAATTCCTTACATCAATAATGTATTAAAAAAAACTGCATTTAGGAGAAAGATCAATGAGCGAAAACAGAATGAATATCGTATGCCTGGATATGGAAGGCGTACTCGTACCGGAAATATGGATTGCTTTTGCAGAGGAATCGGGGATTCCGGAGCTGAAGAGAACCACTCGTGATGAGCCGAACTATGACAAGCTCATGGAGTACAGAATCGCAATCCTGAAAGAACACGGTCTCGGACTCAAGGAGATCCAGGACGTTATTGCCAAGATCGATCCGCTGCCGGGCGCGAAAGAATTCCTCGATAAGCTGCGGGAACAGACACAGGTCCTCATTCTGAGCGATACCTTCGAGCAGTTTGCCAAGCCATTGATGAAGAAGCTGGGATGGCCGACACTGATGTGCAATACGCTGGAAGTCGCGGAGGACGGAGAAGTTCTGAAACACCACATGCGCGTGGAAAAATCCAAGCTCAGCACAGTCAAAGCGCTGCAGTCGATCGGGTACAACACCATCGCTTCCGGAGACAGCTTCAACGATCTGGCGATGATCCAGGCAAGCAAGGCAGGATTCCTGTTCCGTACAACGGAACAGATCAAGAAGGATTATCCGCAGTATCCGGCTTTTGAAGAATTCGATGACTTGTATGAAGCGATCGTAGGAGTACTGTAGGGAAATCAAAATGTATCACGTTTTGACGGATACAGACCGTAAAAGTGATAGTTTTTTATAAATTTCGATGCTTCAGAGAATTGAGTATCACGATTTGGGTCAAATGGGCGCAGATCGTGATATTTTTATTCCGACAGACTTGTTCAGAGCAGACCTTTTGGGGAATTTGTATCACAATTCGCAGCATTTTACATAGTTTAGTGATACATTTTGTCAAGCGCTCTTGACCGAAGGAACAAACGTTCGTATAATATGTGCATGAGCGAGAATAACACTTACATTTGCATAGATCTGAAATCCTTTTACGCTTCGGTGGAGTGTGTGGAACGGGGCCTGGATCCTATGACGACGAATCTTGTCGTCGCGGACCCGGAACGAAGTGACAAGACCATCTGTCTTGCGGTTTCTCCATCCATGAAGAAGCTTGGCGTGAAGAACCGGTGCAGGGTCTTCGAGATTCCCAAGGGCATCGACTACATCATGGCGCAGCCGCGGATGCAGAAGTACATCGATTACGCGGCTGAAATTTATGGAATCTATCTGAAGTGGTTTTCTAAGGATGATATCCATGTCTATTCCATCGATGAGGCGTTTATCGATGTGACCCACTATCTGCACGTCTATCAGTGTACGCCGCGGGAACTGGCGGTTCGGATCATGGACGAGATCACGTCCGGGATCGGCGTCAGGGCTACCTGCGGGATCGGTACGAACCTGTATCTCACCAAGATCGCTCTGGATATCACGGCGAAGCACGCGGAGGACTTTATCGGAGAGCTGGACGAGGAAAAATACCGGCGGACACTGTGGGATCACCGGCCTCTGACGGATTTCTGGAGGATCGGCGCCGGGACGGCCCGCCGGCTGGAGAAGATCGGCATCCACACTATGGGAGAACTGGCGAAGGCGTCGCAGACAGACGAAGCTCTTCTCTACCAGATCTTCGGCGTTGACGCGGAACTGCTGATCGATCATGCCTGGGGCAGAGAACCGGTGACCATGGCGGATATCAAGGCCTATAAGCCAAAGGATCACAGCATCGGAAGCGGACAGGTGCTCATGCGGGATTATACCTTTGACGAGGGCAGGACCATCGTCAAAGAAATGATAGATCTGCTGTGTCTGGAACTTGTGAAGAAGGAACTTGTTGCGGAATCGGTCACCATATCCGTTGGTTACGCCAAGTCGTCCGAGCCGGGCAAGGGAGCGGACGCGGGCGGTGGACAGTTTGGCCGCTACGGACACAGAGAGGGCGGTACCGTTCGCTTCGAAGGAGGTAGCAACGAGGAATCTGTAATGGTTCCGGAGGTCGCCGCCCTTTATGACCGCATTATGGACCGCAGCCGGATGATCCGCAGAGTGAACATCTCCTGCAACAACGTGCGGAAGGATCGCGGCACCAGGCAGATGAATCTGTTTGATCTGCTCAAGGAAGAGAACAAAGCAAGACCGCAGGAAGAGGTCCTGGAGAAAGACCGGAAACTCCAGGAGGCAGAGCTGGCCATCAAAGAAAAATTCGGAAAGAACGCCATCCTGAAGGGTATAAACTTCAAAGCGGAAGCGACAACGAGAGAGCGTAACATGCAGATTGGAGGGCATAAGAGTGGACAGAAGTGACAGAGCCAAACAGTTTATGCCTTTTCAGGCGGTCACAGGTCTGGAAGCAGCATTGCGTCAAAAAGAACGGGAAGTCGAATCGGATTATGGTATAATCAATCGGAATGTGCGGTATGAGCCCTTCGAAGACGAGACATCCGGGGATGTCTCGCTCGATCATGAACCGTCCGATCATGAACCGCATACGGAGGAGGAATAATATCTATGCCTGATTTCAAGGTATATTCAGAATTTGAACCGATGGGAGACCAGCCTCAGGCAATCGATACGATCGCCAGAGGCATCATGGATGGGAAACGTTCCCAGACTCTCATGGGCGTAACGGGAAGCGGTAAGACATTCACGATGGCGAAGATCATCGAGAAGGTCCAAAAGCCGACTCTCGTCATATCACACAATAAGACGCTGGCAGCCCAGCTGCACGGTGAATTCCGGGAATTCTTCCCGGATAACGCCGTAGAGTACTTTGTGTCGTACTACGACTATTACCAGCCGGAGGCATACGTCGCCTCTACGGATACCTATATCGAGAAGGATTCTGATATCAACGCGGAAATCGAGAAGCTGCGGCATTCCGCCACGGCCGCGCTGAGCGAGCGCCGGGACGTGATCATCGTGGCCTCAGTTTCCTGCATCTATGGTCTTGGAAGCCCGGTCGACTACGAGAATCAGGTGATTTCCATCCGGCCCGGTATGGAGAAGGACCGGAACGAAATGCTGCGCAAGCTGGTGGATATTCAGTATACGAGGAACGACATGGGATTTGACCGCGGGACTTTCCGTGTGCGGGGAGATACGATCGATATCTATCCTGCCGGCGCGGAGAACGCCGTTCGCGTCGAGCTCTTCGGCGATGAGGTGGAATCCATCAAGGAGATCAACCCGGTCACGGGGGAAATCCTCGGGCTGCGGAATCACGTTGCGATTTATCCGGCCTCTCATTACGTGACCAGTCCGGAAAAAATCGAACAAGCCACTCGAACCATCAACGAAGAGCTGCAGGAGCGGATCACCTGGTTCAAGGACAGAGGCAAGCTCATCGAAGCGCAGCGCATCGAACAGAGAACCCGTTACGATGTGGAGATGCTCCGTGAGATTGGTACCTGTAAGGGTGTTGAGAACTACTCACGACATCTTGTGGGACTTCCTCCGGGCAGCCGGCCGTATACACTCATCGACTATATCCCCGATGATTTCCTTATCATGATTGACGAATCTCACGTAATGCTGCCGCAGCTCAGAGCCATGTACAACGGCGACCGGGCGCGAAAGCAGTCGTTGGTGGACTATGGGTTCCGTCTGCCGTCGGCGCTGGACAACCGGCCGCTCAAGTTTGACGAGTTCAACAGTCTGGTCCAGCAGATCGTTTATGTTAGCGCTACGCCTGCGGAATATGAGAAAGAACAGTCAGGCGGCATCAGCGCGGAGCAGATCATCCGCCCGACAGGACTGCTGGATCCGGTGATCGAGACCCATCCGAGCGAAGGCCAGATCGACCATCTGATCGGTGAGATCAACAAGGTAGCCGCGAAGGGGGAACGGGTCCTGGTGACAACGCTCACGAAGAAGATGGCGGAAAGCCTGACCGACTATCTGCGCGGAAACGGCATCAAGGTCAGATATCTCCATTCCGAAGTCGACACACTGGAGCGAATGGAAATCATCCGGGATCTGCGCATGGGCGTCTTTGACGTGCTCGTAGGAATCAATCTGCTCCGAGAGGGACTGGATATTCCGGAAGTTTCCCTTGTGGCGATACTGGATGCCGATAAAGAGGGCTTCCTCAGAACGGAAACCTCCTTGATCCAGACCATTGGCAGAGCCGCCCGTAACGTCGACAGTAAAGTTATTATGTACTGTGACGGTATCAGCAACGCCATGGCAGCAGCCATGAAGGAAACCGAGCGAAGACGCAAGAAACAGGACGAATACAACAAAGCCAACGGGATCACACCGACCAGCGTACGCAAAGGCATCCGGCAGGTCATCGAAGCCACGGCAAAAGCAGAGGACGCGGAAGACTACGATTCCTTCCTGAAGGGAAGAAAGCCGGACGAGCTGACGAAGAAGGAACTGCGTGATTACGTCGCTAAACTCGAGAAGGAAATGAAACAGGCCGCGGCCGACCTGCAGTTCGAACGGGCTGCTGAGCTGCGCGATCTGGTATTCGAATACCGTGCACGAATGTAGAAACAGGGGTAAATATGACAAAAGCAAGCAAAGACATTAAAGATATCGTCATCAAAGGCGCCAGGGAGAACAACCTGAAGGGAATGGATGTGACCATACCCAGAAACAAGATGGTCGTTTTCACAGGACTTTCCGGAAGCGGCAAGTCTTCCCTGGCTTTTGATACGATCTATGCCGAAGGACAACGCAAGTACATGGAATCGCTGTCTTCCTACGCGCGCCAGTTTCTGGGGCAGATGGAGAAGCCGAACGTCGAGTCCATCGAGGGCCTGAGCCCCGCGATCAGTATCGACCAGAAGTCGACCAACCACAATCCGAGATCGACCGTGGGAACGGTGACGGAGATCTATGATTATCTCCGTCTGATGTACGCGCGCATCGGCATTCCGCACTGCCCGATCTGCGGAAGAGAGATCTCAAGCCAGTCTGTCGATCAGATCGTAGAGACACTGATGCTTGAGGGAGAGGGCACAAGACTGACGATTCTGGCCCCGACGGTCCGCCAGCGTAAGGGACGCCATGAGAAAATCATAGACAGGATCCGGCGGGAAGGCTTCACGAGGGTCCGTGTAGACGGTGAGATCAAACACATCGAGGAAGACGAGATCAGCCTGGAGAAGAACTTTAAGCACACGATCGAGATCGTTGTGGACCGTGTTAAGGTGAAGGACGGCGTCCAGAGCCGTCTGGCAGAAGCCTGTGAACTGGCTATAGCCAACGGGGAAGGGCTTGTGCAGGTTATTATCGGAACACCGGGAGCAGGAGAGATCGAGAAGACCTTCAGTACATCCCTCGCCTGTCCGGAACACGGCGTCAGTATCGACGAACTGGAGCCGAGAATGTTCTCCTTTAACAACCCTCTGGGGGCGTGCCCGGAGTGCAAGGGACTCGGCTATCTGCAGAAGGTCGATCCGGATCTGCTCATCCCGGACCAGAGCATCAGCATTATGGACAAGGCCCTGCGGAATGCCTTTGCGACCATGGAGTTTACCAGTTACTACTGGCAGGTCATCCGGGCGCTTGCTGACAAATACAAAGCGGATATTACCAAGCCGTTCAATAAACTGCCGAAGAAATTCAGAGAGGTGCTCCTGTACGGCACCGGCGATGAGAAACTGAATTACGACTACACCAACCGGAGCGGCTACGTGCAGCACCGAAGCCATACCTACGAGGGAATCATCCCAAATCTGGAGAGACGCTATCAGGAAACCGGATCCGAATGGATCAAGAGTAAGATCGAACAGTATATGAGTCTGTCCGAGTGTCACTCATGTCACGGCAGAAGGCTGCGGGATGAGCTGCTGGCGGTTACGATCGGCGGGAAGAACATCATGGAATTCTGTGATATGTCTGTTGCAGAAGCGCTGGAATTTCTGGATCAGCTGGAACTTTCCCCTTCCCACAGGAAGATCTCCGAGGAAATCATCAAAGAGATCCGCGGAAGGCTCAGGTTCCTGGCGGATGTGGGTCTGGACTATCTGACACTGAGCCGGGCGGCGATGACGCTGTCGGGCGGAGAATCCCAGCGGATCCGGCTCGCGACCCAGATCGGATCCGGTCTGGTCGGCGTATCCTATATTCTGGATGAGCCGAGCATCGGACTGCATCAGAAGGACAATGAAAAGCTTCTGAAGTCTTTGCGCGAGCTGACGGACATCGGAAATACGCTGATCGTGGTAGAACATGACGAGGATACCATGTACGCGGCCGATCAGATCGTTGATATCGGACCGGGAGCCGGCGTAAACGGCGGAGAACTGGTCGCGCAGGGGACCGTTGAGGACATCAAGGCGTGTGAGAAGTCGATCACCGGACAGTTCCTGAGCGGCAGACGCAGCATTCCGATTCCGTCCGTACGGCGCAAAGGCACGGGAAAGTACATCACCGTGAAGGGAGCGGCCCAGAACAACCTGAAGAACATCGACGTGAAGTTCCCTCTGGGCAAGTTTATCTGTGTAACGGGCGTTTCCGGTTCCGGCAAGAGCAGCCTGGTGGGGGAGATCCTTTACAAGGCAGTCGCCGCGGAGATGTACAAGGCGAAGGACAAACCGGGCAAGCACAAGACGATCACCGGCATCAAAAATATCGATAAGATCATCAACATCGATCAGAAGCCCATCGGCAAGACGCCGCGGTCGAATCCGGCAACTTATACCGGCGTTTTCACCAACATCCGCGATCTGTTCGCACAGCTGCCGGAAGCCAAGCTCCGCGGCTACGGCAAGGGCAGGTTCAGCTTCAACGTGAAAGGCGGGCGATGCGAAGCCTGCAGCGGCGACGGCATTATCAAAATCGAGATGCTGTTCCTGCCGGATGTCTATGTTCCGTGCGAGGTATGCAAAGGCAGACGGTACAATCGGGAGACGTTGGAGGTCAAGTACAAAGGCAAAAGCATCTACGATGTGCTGGATATGAACGTGAGTGAGGCGCTGGAATTCTTCCGGAACCATCCGCCGATCCAGAGACATCTGCAGACGCTGGAGGATGTCGGATTGGGATACATCAAGCTCGGGCAACCGAGCACGCAGCTGTCGGGCGGAGAGGCCCAGAGAATCAAGCTGGCCACAGAGCTCTCGAAGAAAAGCACCGGCAAGACGCTGTACATCCTGGATGAGCCGACAACAGGACTGCATTTCGCGGATGTCGAGAAGCTGCTGGATATTCTGGGAAGACTCACCGATCAGGGGAACACCGTCGTCGTGATCGAACATAATCTGGATGTGATCAAGTGCGCGGACCATATCATTGACCTGGGACCTGACGGAGGATTCCGCGGCGGGCAGATCGTCGCGCAGGGAACCCCGGAGGAGGTCGCGAAGACAGAGGGGTCGTATACTGGACAGTTCCTGAGCAAATTGCTATAATAAAAGATGCGGCCGCATCTGGTCCTGCCAGCAACGGCTGCGGATACATATTGGTACCGCAAGGCAGAACAAATGCCGGGAGGAAAAATACAATGATAGAAAAAATCAATCTGACAATGCTCACAGACTTCTATGAGATCACCATGGCCAATGGCTATTTCGAAGCGGACATGAAGGACGATATCGCGTACTTCGATATGTTCTTCCGCAAGATCCCCGATGACGGCGGATACGCGATCATGGCGGGACTGGAGCAGGTCATAGAGTATCTGGACAATCTGGAGTTCTCAGATGAGGATATCGAATACCTGAGAGGAAAGGGTATTTTCAGCGAGGAGTTCCTGGAGTATCTCAAAGATTTTGAATTTGCATGTGATGTCTGGGCAGTACCGGAGGGAACACCGATTTTCCCGTATGAGCCGCTGATCACAGTCAGAGGACCGGTCATGCAGGCCCAGTTCGTGGAAACCATGATCCTGCTTCTGGTCAACCACCAGAGCCTGATCGCAACCAAGGCGAGCAGAATCGTACGTGCAGCCAAGGGCAGACCGATCATGGAGTTCGGAACACGCCGCTCCCACAGCACGACGGCTGCCATCTACGGAGCGAGAGCTTCTTACATCGGCGGCTGCGCAGGTACCGCATGCACGATCGCGGACGAAACCTTCGGAACACCCGCGCTGGGAACGATGGCGCACAGCTGGGTCCAGATGTTCGACAATGAATATGAGGCCTTCAAGAAATATACGGAGATCTATCCGACGAATGCGACACTGCTGGTCGATACCTACAATGTTCTGAAATCCGGCGTGCCGGCAGCGATCAAGGTGTTCAAGGAACTGGATCCGCCGAACAAGGGGATCCGCATCGACAGCGGTGACATTTCCTTCCTGACTAAGAAAGCGCGGAAGATGCTGGATGACGCGGGACTCGAAGACTGTAAGATCGTCATCTCCAACTCCCTGGATGAGTACATCATCAGAGACGTTCTCGAAGAAGGCGCCTGCATCGATTCCTTTGGTGTCGGCGAACGGCTGATCACTTCCAAGTCCGAACCGGTATTCGGCGGAGTTTACAAGCTTGCCGCGCTGGAAACAGAAGGGAAGATGATCCCGAAGATCAAAATCAGTGAAAACGTTGAGAAGATCACCAATCCGGGATTCAAGACGATCTGGAGACTCTTCGACAAAGACACCAACAGGATGCTGGCGGATGTCATCGCGCTGGACGAGGAAGAAGCACCATCCGGCGACTCCCTCGTGATCTTCGATCCGAACGCGACCTGGAAGAAGAAGACCATCACGAACTTCTACGCCAAGAATCTGCGTGAACGCATCTTCGAGGGCGGCAAGAAGGTCTATGAAAGCCCTGACATCAAGGAAATCAAGAAGTACTGCAGCGAGCAACTCGACCTGATGTGGGATGAGATGAAACGTTTCGAGAATCCGCAGACCTACTACGTCGACCTTTCGGACAAGCTCTGGGATCTCAAGAAAAAGATGATAAACGACGCGAAATAAGATAAAAAGAAAACCCGAAGAAGCTTGAAACTTCTTCGGGTTTTATAATGCTCAGATTTACGCTTTACGCGCTATGCTTTTTACGCTTTTCCGGCGGAGCCGAGTACGTTCTGGATTTTGTGAGCTACCATATCCTTTACCGCCTGACGGGCAGGTTTCAGATACTGGCGCGGGTCAAAGTGGTCAGGATGTTCCGCCATATATTTGCGGATCGTGGCTGTCATGGCAAGTCTGATATCTGAGTCGATATTGATTTTGCAAACGGCCAGTTCCGCGGCGTGGCGCAGTTCTTCCTCCGGAATGCCGATGGCGTCCGGCATGTTGCCGCCGTACTGGTTGATCATCTTTACGAATTCCTGCGGAACGGAAGATGAGCCGTGCAGAACGATCGGGAAGCCGGGGATTCTGCGGATGCATTCTTCAAGGACATCGAAACGAAGGGGAGGCGGAACCAGGATGCCTTCCTCGTTGCGGGTGCACTGGGACGCCTTGAACTTGTACGCGCCGTGTGATGTACCGATCGCGATGGCCAGGGAGTCGCAGCCGGTTCTTGAAACAAACTCTTCTACCTCATCCGGATGGGTGTAGCTTTCTTTGCCGGCTTCTACGACGACTTCGTCTTCGACGCCTGCCAGAGTGCCCAGTTCAGCTTCGACAACGACACCGCGGTCGTGGGCGTAATCTACGACCTGCTTGGTGATCCGGACATTATCTTCGAACGGCATGGATGAACAGTCGATCATGACGGAAGTGAAACCACCGTCGATGCAGGATTTGCATGTTTCGAAACTGTCCCCGTGGTCCAGATGAAGCGCCATAGGGATATCCGGGTTTTCTGCAACTGCCGCCTCAACCAGCTTCACGAGATACGCGTGATTGGCGTAATTGCGGGCACCCTTGGAAACCTGCAGAATCACCGGGCTGTTCAGTTCGCCGGCAGCTTCTGTGATACCCTGTACGATCTCCATGTTGTTAACATTGAACGCGCCGACAGCATAGCCTCCGTCATACGCTTTTTCAAACATTTCTGTAGTTGTAACTAAAGCCATTTTATTCCTCCTTGTATATAGTTTACTGACTCTCGTCAGTCTGCGTGACGTTTTCTGTATCCTCTAATGTTTCACCGTCCTCGATCTCCTGGGCTGCCTGAGCCTTTGCCTGCTGCGCTTCCGCCAGTCTGGCCGGATAATCCATGATGACGCCGATCCTGTTGTAGATCAGAAATCCTGCGACGACCAGAATGATCAGAACGACGATAATATCATTGTTTTTGTAGAAAAAATCTTTCATTGTCTGAACCTTTTGTGTATTACTATTTTGCCATGTATACAATACCACAAAATATAGTGCCGTACAACTTGTAATATGTGCGGTTCAACTTGTAAAAGGGGGCATTATTATGTATAATGTTTCGGCAGGAGGGGTAGCAGATACGGATCATGGTCAAAGTCGAAATAGGTTCCAACGACGCGGGTCAGAGGCTGGACAGGTTCCTCAGGAAGTACCTGAAGAGAGCGCCGCTTTCAGCAATCTACAAAATCATACGCAAAGATCTCAAGGTCAACGGGAAACGCGCCAAAGAGGACACAGTGCTTGCAGAAGGCGATGTGCTCAGCTTTTATATGGAAGAAGACAGACTCAATGATCTGACAAGGGAGCCGAAAAAGCACAGGGCGAAGCGCCAGTTTACCATTGCCTACGAGGATGAGCAGGTGCTGATCGTATGCAAACCGCAAGGTCTGCTGACCCATGGTGATTCCCATGAAAAGAAGAACACCCTGATGAATCAGGTCTGCGGGTACCTCCAGGATAAAGGCGTGTACGATCCGTCCGCGGAGAAGACCTTCACGCCGTCCCCGGTGAACCGGCTGGACAGGAATACGACCGGGCTGGTGATCTTCGGCAAGACCGCGGAGTCGCTCCGGCAGCTGACGAAGCTGATCCGGGAACGGGATCACGTATCGAAATTCTATCGGACCATCGTCGTCGGGGATCTGCGGGAAGAGATGATCATCACAGGCAGCCTGCTGAAGGACGAAAGCAAAAACAGAGTGCGCGTATCTTCAGAGGGGCAGAGCGCCCGCTCTGAAGTGCGTCCGGTTGAACACAGCGCGGATGGGCGGTTTACCCTGGCGGAAGTGAAGCTGGTCACAGGCCGCACGCACCAGATCAGAGTGCATCTGGCAAGCAAAGGCTACCCGCTGGCGGGAGATCCGAAATACGCACTAACAGCGGCAGGGCGAAAGGCCAATGCGCAGCTTCGAAAATACGGTGTAACCACACAGCTGCTTCACGCCGGAAGACTCGTGTTCGAGGACGTTCCGGAAGAATATACGACCCTTAGCGGACTTCGCAGCAAAGAAGTCAAAGCACCTCTGCCGGAAGGCTTCCGGAGAGTGTGGGAGCAGCTAAGGTGAGAATAACGAAAAGGAAATCAACAGAATGGCAAATGACAAACCGGCAAAATCCAGCTTTCTCAAAGATCTGATCAAAGACATCATTATCGCTGTGGTCATCGTGCTGGCGATCACGGCAGTCATCAAACCGACGATCGTCAAGGAATCGTCGATGCTGGACACACTGCAGGAGAACAATTACCTGTTTGTAAATAAACTGGCCTACAAATTCAAGGACCACCCGGAAAGAGGTGACATCATTGTGTTCCGGTCTGATCTGACAAATGAAGAAGACGGATCCAAGAAACTTCTGATCAAACGGGTGATCGGTGTTGAGGGAGATGAGATCTCCTTTGAGAACGATCAGGTCTACCGAAACGGTGAGCTGATCACAGAAGACTATATCTACGCGGAGGATCCGTCGTTCAGAGGGTATCCGAACGGGAGCACGTTCACAGTCGGCGAGGATGAAATCTTCGCAATGGGTGATCACCGTTCAGTCAGTCTGGACAGCCGCAGCGCAGATGTAGGAATGGTCATGGAGGACAGCGTTGTCGGGAAAGCTTTTGTAAGATTGTTTCCTTTCAACGAAATGGGATTGTTATAGAGGAATATAAGACAGGTACAGATGAAACTGGTAGCGAACAACAAAAAAGCGCGTCACGACTACTTCATAGAGGAAACATATGAGGCGGGCATTGAACTGACGGGGACGGAGATCAAGTCCGTGCGTCAGGGCAAGGTCAGCATCAAGGAGAGCTACGCCAGGATCCGGGACGGTGAGGTGTTCATCCTGGGAATGAACATCAGCCCCTACGAGCAGGGGAACCGTTTCAACGCGGATCCGCTACGGCCCAGAAGGCTTTTGCTTCATAAACGGGAAATCCGGAAACTGATCGGGTATCAGACGCTGGACGGCTTGACTTTAGTGCCTCTCAGGATGTATATTAACGACCGGGGCAGAGCCAAGGTCGAGCTTGCCGTAGCCAAAGGCAAGAAGAACTACGACAAGCGCCACGACATTGCGAAACGGGATGCGGAGAGAAGAATGCAGCAGGCAAGGAGAAAATAATGCAGAGTTTATTCGACAAGCTGGGAAAGGCAGCAACGACAGCTGCAACAAGCGCAGCACATAAAGCAGACGAAATGAGAGAAATCAACAAGCTCAAGAACGAACGGAGCGAGTTGAAGAATGAGTATACCATCACAAAGCGGAAGCTGGCGGAGTACATTTTCAAGCAGTATCAGGCAGGAGAACTGACCGACAGCGCGCTGATCGAGTTCTGCGATAAGATGCAGAGCCTCAGAGATGAGATCGACGAGCTTGGCGAGGAAATCGAGGCGGTCAAGGAAGAATATGAGCAGAAGGCCGCGGAGAGATCTGAAGACAGGATCAGAAGATAACACAGAGCCGCAGCGTTTGACCACTGCGCGTGGCAGCTGCGCATGACAATAGAATATGGGGATGCACTGGTTTCGACGGGGGTGTGGAAACCGGATAAGCGAGCCGAAGTCGCCCAGTCTTCGTAAAAAAGGGCCGTTAAAGATAAACGCAAAAACTAACAATAATTTCGCACTGGCAGCTTAGTTCTGCCCCGCGCGTACGCCGCTGTTCACCTGCAGGCAGCGTGTCGTGCGTCAAACATGCAGGAAAACCTTATGCGTGATCCCGGCCGCATAAGGGACTAACGGGATAGTCCCTCGGTCAGTTTGTTTCCGGACGGACAGAGGGGCGAATCTGAAATCGGAAACTGCGCTCGGAGAAATTCCAGTGAAAATGCTTTCGGACACGGGTTCAATTCCCGTCATCTCCACCATTTTTGGGCCTTGAGGCATGAAAACCTCAGGGTTCTTTGCTTGTCCTAACCCGGCGACTGGCAAGCGATAGCGCCGCCAGAGCCGCTGGTAGGCCAGCCGCAAGGGTTTCCCGGATCTTTGATCCGGCTGAAAACCACTGCGTATTGCAAGGGTTTCGGGCTCCGATCCAGTGATTTCAAGGCTTTGGGCCGCATTGCTGTCTCCTGAGACAGTACCGTCTGCACCTGAGACAGACGCTGTGTTAGTGAGGAATTTAGTGAGGAATCCACGTCATCGGGGGAATCGAGATTGAGGGAGAGTTGACAGACCTAATCCCTTATGCTCGTACAAATGACATTGCTGCAGAAACTGCTATGATTAATACAGATCATAACAAGGAGGTGTGCGATGCCGAAATACAGACCCGAAGAAAGCAATCCGGAGGGAACGCTGATCCGAGATATTCCAATAGAGAGTATAAATCCGTTCCCGAATCATCCATATAAAGTGAAGGACGACGAAGCCATGCAGGAGTTGATAGAGAGCATCCGCATCCGGGGACAGCTGACACCGGCGCTGGTGCGGAAGCAGTATCACGGGAGATATGAACTGATTTCCGGTCACAGAAGGTTGCATGCCTGCAGGAATCTCGGTCTGACGACGTTGCGCTGCGAGGTCAGGGAAATGACAAAGGAAGAAGCCGTGATCGCCATGGTGGAGTCAAACTTTCACAGGCCCGAGATCCTGCCAAGCGAAAAAGCCTTCGCATATAAGATGCGGCTGGAGGCCATGAAGGCGAATATCGGCCGGCTGAGGGATAGCCAGAGACGAGGCATGAAGGTGGGAGGCCGCCCGGCGGAAGAGCAGATGGAAACCGCCGGCAGCAATCTGATCAGAAGCTACGGACTTACAGAAGAAGAGGTTGAGCGGATCGGGACACCGGCATCGCGGAGGAAGGATAAGCATTATAATCAGCAAAATTTTTTCGTGTCTCCAGTGGAGACACAAAAAATAAGATCCACAGATCCTATAACTGATGATACGGGAGAGAGCAGAGCACAAATATACCGCTACATCCGCCTCACCGAGCTGATCCCGGAGCTTCTTGATCTTGTGGATGAAAAGAAAATCGGTCTCAGGACTGCGGTAGAGCTTTCCTATCTGGGGCTTCATCAGCGCGATGTTTATGAATATATCGAAGAAGAGCAGTGCTTCCCCACGCAGTCACAGGCGCTCAGGATGAAGAAACTCCTGGCGGATAATCAGCTCACAAAGGATAAGATCCGGGAGATCCTTTCAGAGAATAAACCGAATCAGGTTGAGAGGATCATCCTGCACGGGGACCGGTTCCGGAAACTGCTGCCGGATTATCTGCATAAGCAGGAATATGAGGACTACATTGCCGAAGCGATAGAACATTACACGCAGTATATCCGGCAGAAGAATCTGGAGAAGGCCGGGGATTAACAACGAATCGCACAATTGTCTACCGGCGCAAAAGCATTTATTCTGTGGTAAACAACAGCAGGAATAAGAAAATATGAGGTGACAGCCATGAGGAAGAAGATAAAGATCGGATTCACCGATGATGAGATCAGGATCATCGTCAGAAGTCTGGTGGATCGCAGAAACGAACTGATCCGGGAAGGAAGATATACGGACGCTGTAGACGAGCTGCTGCTTAAGTTCATGTAGGCTCCGGCAGCCGGATTTCCGGAGGACAACTGAATAAGATAGTATAAAGCCGTTTGCATCATGATCACTGAAGGTGCAGACGGCTTTTTGCATTTCTGCCGGAAGGCCTGAGTACATTGTGCCGCTTACTACGGAGCGGATCAATGTAAATAATGAGCCATTTGGCGGAAAGGAAAAAGATATGTTTAAGAACAAGGAAAAGGATTTTTATCTTCAGACACCGGAGGAAGTAAAGGATTGTCCGCCGGTCATTGCGAGTATTGCACAGGGGGTATCCGACTGCCTTGAACTGGAGACGGAAATGGGAGCTTTTGTGTATGACGAGGATGATCAGCTGGCGGATCTTCTGCTGATGCTCTACAAAGAGAAAAATTACAGAGCCGCTGTACAGCTTCTGAAGATGGTCTTTGGAGTAACCGGAAATGAGAGTGCTGTCACGCTTCTGTCTCTTATCCACCCGGGAAACGGGGAAAAGACAGAAGAAATGTTTATGAAGGCTTTCATGTATTCCGTCTGCCCATTGCCAACCCGACCGGCATCCTTCCATGAAGATCAAGTATTGCTGCAGCATACAGATCTCCTTCTTTTGTTTCAACAACGGTTGTATCACTGACCATCTTCTGACCGGGTTCCGTCGTCTCGAAATCCCGGTCGATCAGATTGTCTGCGATCATATAGTCGTGATCTGAATCTGTTGTGATCCGATATTTTTTATGTGTCCTGGAGAAAAGCCCGCTTTCGCGCATAAGTCGTTCGACACGTTTATGATTGACCTTTTTCTCTCTTCTGCTGTTGATGATCGCTGTGGTTTTTCTGCTTCCGAAGATACCTCTGGATCTGTAGTAGATCTCTTTGATCTCTGCAAGCAGTTTCATATTTTCGACCTCCTGCTCCGTGGGCGGCATCATTGTCCGCACCCGCCACTTGTGGTAACCGCTTTCGGAAACATCCAGAACTCTGGCCATCCTGACAATCGAGAATTCCTCTCTGTGTGCCTCCATGAACTCATACTTCACTCGTGCTTTACATTTGCCAGGAAGGCCGCTGCTTTTTTTAAGATCTTTACCTCTTCCTGAAGTTCTTCAACTTCCTTTTCAAGTTCAATCTCCCGAGGACTACGCGTATCTTTTTTCGTGTAACCTTTCCAGAAAGCCTGATCACCATATTCGACGTAATGTTCACGCCATCGTCTGACAGTGGCTGGCAGAAGTCCATACTTCCCGGCAATGACCCTTTCAAGACCCTCGTTTTCTGGTAGTGATGCTTCTTTAGCTACCCTGATCTTGAATTCTTTGTTGTAATTGCTTTTCGCCATAATGTGTCCCTCCCATTCGCATAGAGTATACCATGTTTATTCTCACTCTACTTTTTGGGGGACACTTCAGCACGCCCGAGGAGTTACAAAATATTCCATATATGCAATGTAAGTTATTTCAAAATGTAAAAATGGCTTGAGTTATGGTGAAATCTCAATGAAAGTCAGATAATTATTACATTGAATTGTGTGAGAAAGAAGAACAATTTACTACTGGGAAAATCTGGGATGAATAATAGGCACTGCAGAAGTGGGTTTTACATTAAGGCGCGTCAAAGAAATACGCACACCTGGTTCATATGTTTGTGAGCCATGGTATAAAGAGCATTTTCTTCTATCTTAGAGATTTCCAGACCGTTGATATACCACTCAATCATGCGGCGCTGTTCATGCGGCCGGTTCTCTTCGCGTCCCTTGCTCTGGCGTATCGAGTCTGGATCGAGCGCAGAGCGTATAAATAACAGAATTGTCTTGACTTTTACACGATAAGGTATAAAATAGGTGCAGTGAATTGAGGAACAGATAATGATTACAGCAAAGACAGCGAAACAGACAACAGCATACTTCGGCTTTACGTTCTGGGGCTATTTTTATAGCGCTGGCTGTTTGTGCTGAGGTAGACGTCTGTTCATCATCCCAATGAGATCGAAAACATGGTGTTTGCCCCGGCGGACACCATGTTTTTTATAGATTTTTTAGAACACCGCACATAGATAATATGAAGTGACCCCCACAATTGTAGATTCGTGGATTTACCCGTATACTGAATGTATTCGGTACAATTCAGAAGCGGGGATTACCGCATACAATGGGAGGTCACTATGAATAGGATA